>Ga0316203_1000142_pt1 | contig 128125 bp, 119 predicted proteins | sample 6monrhotite_MG_FD_204940 | JGI IMG/M metagenome (GOLD analysis project Ga0316203, IMG submission 204940) | Microbial mat bacterial communities from mineral coupon in-situ incubated in ocean water Damariscotta River, Maine, United States -... | ecosystem: Environmental > Aquatic > Marine >... | reverse complement strand
AAAGCAGAGAGAAGCGATAAATTTGAAAAATTGACGCTAACAAGGGGGAGAATTGCTACTTCGATGCATAAATTCCTGCATCAGATGTCGGCACGGCTCATTTTAAAAATAGTTTTGCAAGAAGCTCCTACTTAACAAATTATTATCAACAATATAACTGGATACGTCATGCCCACCTTACCTAAATGTCCCAAATGCAGTTCCGAATATACCTATGAGGATAGCATCAATTATGTCTGCCCAGAATGTGCACATGAGTGGTCTAAAGAGGCTCCTGCAGAAACCACTGATCAAGCGCGCGTCTACAAAGATGCTTTCGGTAATGTGCTGGTGGACGGTGACTCTATTACAGTTATCAAGGATCTGAAAGTTAAAGGTTCTTCTTCAACAGTGAAAGTTGGCACCAAGGTTAAGAACATCCGCTTAGTTGATGGCGATCATGATATTGACTGCAAAATCGACGGTATCGGTTCTATGCAATTAAAAACTGAGTTCGTTAAAAAAGCATGAAAACAAATGCTCTTAGCCTCTCAATTGCACGCCGCTCGTGGTTTGAATTAGTTACGAAGAGCTGCCTATTATTAGGGTTCATACTGTTCGTGCATCAAGCTCTGGCTGGAGAGGTGCTACCTCGGCCCGATCATGTTGTGATTGTTATCGAAGAAAATAAATCATTTTCACAGATCATTGCTAACGACGCTGCGCCCTATATTAATTCTCTGGCACAACGTGGCGTGTTATTTACAGAGTCTTTTGGTGTCACACATCCTAGCCAGCCAAATTATTTAGCTTTGTTTTCTGGCTCTACGCACGGCGTACATAGCAATGCTTGCCCGCTTAAGCTTAGCGGTGAAAATCTTGCCAGTGCGCTGGTTATGCATGGACTCAGCTTCAACAGTTATTCCCAGTCTATGCTGGTACCGTCTTTTGCAGGCTGTACGTATGGCGCATATATGCGCAAGCACAACCCTGTTTCTAATTGGTATGAACTGGCTCCCTTTAATCATAACTTCACTTCTTTTCCACATGATTTTAGTCAGTTGCCTACAGTTGCATTTGTGCTGCCGGATCAACAAAATGATATGCATGATGGCAGTATTGCTAAGGGTGATTCTTGGCTGTCACACAATCTTGATCAGTATGCGCAATGGGCGATGACACATAACAGCTTATTGGTTGTTACCTGGGATGAAGATAATGGTTCTGAAAATAATCGTGTTGCTACAATTTTAGTTGGTCCGATGGTGAAGCCAGGTGTTTCTACGCAACATATCAATCATTATTCTGTTTTGCGTATGCTTTCAGACATGTATGACTTGCCATATCTCGGCGAAAGCAACAAAGCGGATTCAATTTCAAGTGTATGGCAAACTGCTCACAATTCGCATTAAGCCAATTACGAGCTACGTAGTTTAAATTAACCTAGATTCTCACCGGCATCTATTGCTTACATCGTACGCTTATCTCTTGATACGGTTTAATCGGCGTTCATCTGTGTAATCTGCGGATAACTGTTTTTTTAGCTTTATTGAGGTTTCCTTTAGTGTTTTCTTCCTATACCCCGCCCACGGACGATCTTGAGTTTATCTATATTGATGATGCAATCTTAGTGGTGAACAAACCCGCTGGTTTGCTGGCAGTACCGGGGCGGGGCACCGACAAACAAGATTGCCTTTCAACGCGCATTCAACAGCGTTATCCAGATGCATTAACCGTGCATCGTCTTGATATGGCCACTTCTGGTTTAATGATTTTTGCGCGCGGGAAACATGTTCAACGCCTTCTTTCACAGATGTTTCACGATCGCGAAATACATAAACTTTATTTGGCGTGGGTGCATGGCAAGATGGCTCCAGAGGTGGGCGAAGTTAATTTAGCCATTGCTGCCGACTGGATAAATCGTCCATTGCGTAAAATTGACACGGTTTCAGGCAAGCCATCACTTACACGCTTTCGCGTGCTTAATTACGATGCTGCCTCGAATTCTAGTGAGCTTGAGCTGGAACCTATTACTGGTCGCACTCACCAGTTACGGCTACATATGTCCGCTATTTCTCATCCTATATTAGGTGACAATCTTTATGGCGATGCTTGCAGTGCACCGCGTTTATTGTTGCACGCCAGTCAGTTACAGATTTCTCATCCAATTACCGCAACTTCATTGAACTTCGTTAGCCCATGGCTGTCAAAATCCGGCTCTTGAATTTTGTTGTATTTGCACCATATGTTATTTGCAAGTATTTAACGCAATATTTTTTTCTTATCGAGGAATTTCATGAAACGCTTCTTGTTGATTTTGACTATCTTAGTTTCCACGCTTTCTTTGCTCGCGGTTAACGCAGAAGCAAGACGTTTCGGAGGTGGCAGCAGTTTCGGCAAGCAACGCTCTATGTCTCCACAGCGCGCACCCGCCGCTGCGCCTTCTGCAACATCAGCAGCGGGACAAAAACCTGCTGGCAGTAAATGGCTTGGCCCTCTGGCTGGTCTTGCTATCGGTGCAAGTCTAGGCGCTATGTTCGCGGGTGGCGGACTAGGTGGTGCAATGAGTGGTATTTTTGCTGCCTTGGCTATTGGCGCTGTGATTATGTTACTCATTTCATTCTTCCGCAAAAAGCAACGCCCTGCCATGCAGTTTGCTGGGGCCGGCTCACCTTTTTCGGCTTCGCCCGAGCCTGTTGGCGGTGGAAGTGCAGAAGGTTCAGCAGCTACGCCTCCAAGTGAGAGTTCTATCCCTGCCGACTTCCCTGTAGATGCTTTTTTACGCAGTGCTAAATCGTCATTCATTCGCCTGCAAGCTGCAAATGACCGCAAGGATTTGGACGATATTCGTGAATATACTACTCCTGAAATGTTTGCTGAAATCTCTATGCAAGTCAGTGAACGTGATGATTCTGCTCAAAAAACTGATGTCATTTCAGTTAACGCAGATTTGTTGGAAGTTGTTAATGAAACTGACCTTGCCATTGCCAGTGTACGTATGACTGGTCATCTGCGCGAAAACGATGATACATCTGAGTCCTTTGATGAAATTTGGCATGTGCAGAAATCAATACATGACGACAAAGCTGTTTGGTTGCTTAGCGGTATTCAGCAAATCTCCTAAATTGCTATACTTTGTTATCACTACATGGCGCGACTTTAATCGCGCCGTTTTTTCGTCTAGCAAATACTCTCTATATCAATTCGCTACGCTTGGTACAATTCGTCTTCAATATCTCCTAAACTCTTCGGGATACAAACAGTTCAGGCTGCGAATTTAAAGTATCGGACAAGTCAAGTTATGCGCATTTTTCGAGTTATAAATATCCTATATATTGTTCTCCGCTTCGGCTTGGATGAGTTTTTACTCGCCCATTCCCGCACTCGCTGGTTGAAAACACCACTTAATCTTTTGCTGTTCTTTCGCGACACTTCTCGCCCGCGCGCAGAACGTCTACGTCTTGCCCTAGAAAATCTAGGCCCGATTTTTGTTAAATTTGGCCAAATGCTTTCGACACGCCGAGATTTAATGCCGCCTGACATTGCCGATGAGTTAGCCAAACTGCAGGATCAAGTGCCCGCGTTCTCTTCTGAACTTGCTATTTCGGTTTTAGAAACTACTTTTGCCAAGCCGCTTGCCGAAATTTTCGATAGCTTCGACGCTACACCAATTGCCAGCGCATCTGTTGCCCAAGTTCATTTTGCGGTTTTACCAGATGGGCGCGAGGTCGCTGTCAAAATTCTGCGTCCCGGCATTCTTCCCATTATTGAGCATGACCTTGCTGTACTAGACACCTGCGCGGGATTAGTTGAACGCTGGTGGTCTGATGGCAAGCGTTTAAAGCCCAAGCTGGTTGTTGCAGAGTTCGAAAAACACCTTCATGATGAGCTTGATTTAACTCGTGAAGCTGCTTGTGCTAGTCAGTTGAAACGTAACTTTGCTAATTCTAATTTACTGTTAGTGCCAGAAATGTATTGGGATTGGTGCACTACAAATGTCATTGTCATGGAACGCATGCATGGCCTGCCAATCAGCCAGCTAGATAAATTGCGCGCTGCGAATATCAATGTGCCTAAGTTAGCCTCTGACGGGGTTGAAATCTTCTATATGCAAGTGTTTCGTGATGGTTTTTTTCACGCTGACATGCATCCAGGCAATATTCAAGTGGCTGCCGATGGGCGTTATATTGCTTTGGACTTCGGCATTATGGGTACGCTTAACGATGTCGATAAAAACTATTTAGCGCAAAATTTTATTGCCTTCTTTAACCGCGACTATAAGCGAGTGGCCGAAGTACATATTGAATCTGGCTGGGTTCCCTCTCAAACTCGCGTTGACGAGCTAGAGGCAGCCATACGTGCCGTTTGCGAGCCGATCTTTGATCGACCCTTGCGCGAAGTTTCTTTCGGCAAGATTTTATTACGTTTATTCCAGACTTCACGGCGCTTTGGTGTCGAGGTTCAACCTCAGTTAGTCTTATTGCAAAAAACCCTACTCAATATCGAGGGATTGGGTTTGCAATTAGATCCTGAACTTGATTTATGGAAAACGGCTAAGCCTTGGCTAGAGCGTTGGATGAGCGAGCAGGTTGGTTGGCGCGGATTTGTGAAATCTCTTAAAGCAGAAGCACCACGTTATGCCACCTTGTTGCCGCAGATTCCTCGTTTGTTACATCAGCGCTTAAACGAAGATCCTATGGCTCAGTATGAATCTGTATTTCGTGACTTTGCTATTCAGCAAAAGAAGCGCAATTTTTGGTTAATGATCATAGCCATCACTACTATTTTCGCCTCTGTTTGGCTGGTGCTACACACTGAAGGCGTAAGCTTCTAGTTCTCAAAAAACCCACCTTTAGCTAGTTCTAAAGTTAGTGACTTGTAATCCGCAGCACCAGGTGATTGCGGTGCATAAGCAAAAATATCTAGGCCGTGCATTGGACTTGAGGCTAATGCAACGTTTTCTCCGATACGGGTATTACATACCTGAGAGCCATATTTTGCTCTGAGTTTATCGAAAATATCAAAAGATAATTTTCGACGTGAGTCAAAACGCGTTACAACTATGCGACGTTCAAACTTTCTTTGTAATTTCTTTTCCAGCACATTTAATGCAGCATCCAATCTATGTACGCCCTGTAGCGACAGATAATCTGCTGCCACTGGTATCAATACCCGATCAGAGGCTAGCAACGCATTCAGCGTTAGCACACCCAGCATCGGACAACAGTCGATTAAGATCGGCGCGCCCGTAAGTGCCAACTCTTCACTTAAACCCTGTTTTAATAATTTAGCTGCATTGGGATCACTACCGAAAGTCGCATCTATTTTAGATAGCTCGATCGAGGCCGGAATAATTTGCCAACCTGCTGGTGTGTCATGCATCAGGCTCTCTAATGGGGCTTTATCTTTAAAGAAGCTGGCGATGTTGCGTTGCTGTGTTCGCGCATCTTTCAAGCCCGACGAGAGGCTCAATGAACCCTGAGGGTCCATGTCTATAGCGATAGGCTGGCGTTTTGCCATCGCTAGACCAGCAACGATGTTCAATGTGGAAGTTGTCTTCCCCACTCCGCCTTTTTGATTAAATACGGCGATAACCGCCATAATTGTTCTCCACGTTGTGGGAATGATGTTTAGTTAATAACCAGCCTAGCTTAGCGCTGTTTACTCAACTGTCACTGACTTTGCGAGATTCCTCGGTTTATCAACATCAGTTCCCTTTTGCAATGCAACGTAATATGCCAGCAATTGCAAAGGGATCGTGTGCAGAATAGGGCTTAAAAACCCCGCGTGTTCGGGCATTTGCATTACATGCACGCCGTCGCTAGAGTGAATACGTGTTTGCGCATCAGCAAATACATATAACTCACCACCCCGCGCACGAACCTCCTGTAGGTTTGATTTAAGCTTTTCCAGAAGGGTATCGTTTGGTGCAACTGCAATCACTGGCATATCTTTATCTACTAGTGCTAATGGGCCGTGTTTCAACTCTCCGGCTGGGTAGGCCTCAGCATGTATATAAGATATTTCTTTAAGCTTTAAGGCACCTTCTAGCGCAATTGGGTAATGTAATCCTCGCCCAAGGAATAGCGCATGATGTTTGTCCGCAAAGTGTTCTGCTAATTTTGCAATTTCTGGCTCCAATTTCAATACTGCCAGTACCGCACTGGGTAGGTGTCGCAAGTCTTGCAAACATCGAGTTTCTTGCTCCGGCTTGAGTTTTCCGCGTAGTTTTGCAAGTACCAGTGTTAGCAAAAATAAGGCTGCCAATTGTGTTGTGAATGCTTTAGTCGAAGCTACCCCAATCTCAGGCCCCGCTCTAGTCAGAAAGCGTAATTTTGATTGCCGAATAATGGCGCTTTCTGGAACATTACAAATCGCCAGTGTGTGCTCGTGTCCGTTTGCTTTTGCGTGGTTTAGCGCTGCTAACGTATCTGCGGTTTCGCCCGATTGTGAGATTGTTACGATTAGTGTTCGCGGGTTGCTAACACTTACCCGATAACGATACTCACTTGCAATTTCTACCGCACAAGGAATGCCAGCGATTTCTTCCAACCAATATTTCGCTACCATTCCTGAGTGATGGCTTGTGCCGCACGCCAATATTAATACTCTATCCACTTGCTCAAAGGCATGAGCCGCTTCAGCTCCAAATATTCCTGGTATTAATGATTGGCTGTTGCAAACAGACTCCAATGTATCTGCTAATGCTTGCGGCTGTTCATGCATTTCCTTCTGCATGTAATGCTGGTATTCACCTAGCGCTACGCTTTCATTATTTAATTCACTGATATGTACAGGGCGACTAGTTTCTATTCCCGATGAATTAATTATTTTATAGCTGCCAAGTGTTAATTCAACTACATCACCTTCTTCCAGATACACAACTTTTTGCGTTACCTGCAGCAAAGCAGACATATCCGACGCTATGAAATTTTCACCCTCGCCAACACCCAACAGCAGCGGACTTCCTTTACGCGATCCAATTAGCTTTGTTCGATTATCCGCTGCAACGACTCCAATTGCATATGCGCCTATCAATCGTCCTAGCGCTAGCTGTGTTGCTGCGAGTAAATCTTTGCCTTTGATATAGAATGAATGGATTAAATGGGCTATGACTTCTGAATCAGTGTCCGAGTCAAAGACGTAACCTTGAGTGCTAAGTTGGCTACGCAGCTCTTCATAATTCTCAATGATGCCGTTGTGTACAACAGCTATTAAATCGTGACTTGTATGCGGATGGGCATTTTTTTCACTAGGTACACCATGTGTCGCCCAGCGGGTATGCGCTATCCCGATATTCCCTATCGTATTTATGCTTTTATCTTGTAATTCTGCAACTCGACCATTGCTACGTACGCGCTCTAATTTCTCGTTAGTTACGACTACTAATCCTGCTGAGTCATATCCTCTATATTCAAGACGGAGCAGGCCCTCTACAAGAATGGGCACTACGTTGCGAGGTGCTACTGCTCCTACGATTCCGCACATATTTAAATTCCGTGTATAAGTAGTGGTTCTATTTGTTTTTGATAGGGCGCTGCCATCCCGGCAGGGCGAATTGTTTTGCGCGTGATAATGTCAACTCTCCTGGCGGAGCGTCTTTAGTAATCGTTGATCCGGCACCTATCGTTGCCCCCTTCCCCACTGTTATGGGTGCAATCAGCTGTGTATCTGAACCGATAAATGCATCATCCTCTATGACGGTGCGAAACTTATTCGCACCGTCATAATTACAAGTTATCGTACCTGCACCAATATTAACTCGACTGCCAATGCTAGCATCGCCAATATAACTGAGATGATTAGCCTTGCTGTGATTGTCTATTTGACTATTTTTTATCTCTACAAAATTGCCGATATGAACATCATTGGCCAGCTTGCTTCCGGGTCTTATACGAGCATACGGTCCGATTTTGCACTGCTCACCAAGCTCAGACTGAACTATGTGGCTGTAAGTATCAATCTGTGAATTTGCTGCAATAGTGCTGTCTTTTACTACACAGTAAGCACCCACTTTAACGCCCTTAGCTAAATGTACTTTACCTTCAAAAATACACCCAACATCAATTTCCACATCCGATTCGCAGGTTAACTCTCCGCGAATATCAATACGAGTCGGATCGCTTAGCGTTACACCCTGAACTAGCAATCTATTTGCTTGTTCGCGCTGCCATATTCTCTCTAGTTCTGCTAATTGCAGTTTGTTATTAATACCCATTACTTCCCAGCTACAACTTGGCTGTGTCGTATGGATAGCGATGCCCTGCTGCACTGCCATTGCAACGATATCCGTTAAGTAGTATTCACCCTGCGCATTCTCATTGCGGAGGTTTGCAAGCCATTCACGCAGTAAAGCGGTTGGTGCGGCCAGAATGCCAGTATTAACTTCGTTTATTTTCTGCTGTTCCACATTCGAGTCTTTTTCTTCGACAATACAAGCTACGCTCCCTTGTGAGTCGCGCACAATCCGACCATATCCCTTAGGATTATCTAGATGTTGTGTCAGCAATGTTAAGGTGTTTTGTTTATCCAGCAGCTTGGACAGAGTTTGTTGTTGAATTAAGGGAACATCACCATAGAGTACAAGAGTTAATCCTGCCTCATCTAGCATTGGCAAGGCCTGCTGTACGGCATGTCCTGTTCCTAATTGCGGATGCTGTAATGCAAACTGCGCAGAAGATGAAGCAAGTTCTTCAGGCACTAATTCACCACCATGTCCATACACCACAATAACTTTAGTAGGATCAAGAGTCTCAGCAGTATCCACAACACGTTGCAACAAAGATTTGCCAGCGATGCAATGTAGAACTTTAGGCTTCTCGGAGTGCATCCGAGTACCTTTGCCCGCTGCGAGAATAACTATATTTAGCATAACCGCTCTTTTACATTTCTTTTCGGAACCGGAAGTATAAACAAAAAAAACGGCAATAGCCGTTTTCCTTGCAACTACCTAAGGTCGATACTTTAATGCGCCGAACCTTTACGCATACGTGAAATCGCATGCAACTGAGCGACTGCTTCGGCCAATTCGGCTTGAGCAGCTGCGTAGTCAATGTCTGAGGAACGATTTTTCATCGCTTCCTCAGCTTCACGTTTAGCTTCAATAGCTCTAGCTTCATCCAAGTCCACACCACGAATCGCAGTATCTGCCAGAATAGTCACTACATCAGGTTGCACTTCCAGCATGCCACCAGATACGTAGATCAGTGTATCTTCTTCCTGATTTGGCAACTTCAGACGTACCGAACCCGGTTTAATACGGGTAAGTAGTGGTGCGTGACGAGGGTATATTCCCAACTCACCCATATCTCCCGGAACGATTACAACCTCCGCAAGTCCGGAAAAAATGGATGCTTCCGCACTCACTACATCAACATGAACAGTCATTGCCATAATATTTACCTTTATTGCAGAGACTTAGCTTTTTCAATTGCCTCGTCGATACCGCCAACCATATAGAAAGCTTGCTCAGGCAAATGATCGTATTCGCCGTCAACAATTCCCTTAAAGCCTTTGATTGTTTCCTTCAGCGTTACGTATGTACCTGGGCTTCCGGTAAATACTTCAGCTACGTGGAATGGCTGAGACAAGAAGCGTTGAATCTTACGTGCACGTGCAACAGCTAATTTATCTTCTGGAGCCAATTCGTCCATACCAAGAATCGCAATAATGTCGCGCAATTCTTTATAACGCTGCAATGTCTGCTGTACAGCACGTGCAACGCCATAATGCTCTTCACCTACAACCAATGGGTCCAACTGACGTGAAGATGAGTCAAGAGGATCAACTGCTGGGTAAATACCCAGAGATGCGATATCACGAGACAACACAACTGTTGAGTCTAGGTGCAAGAAGGTCGTTGCTGGAGATGGGTCAGTCAAGTCATCCGCAGGAACATAAACAGCTTGAATCGATGTAATAGAACCTACCTTAGTAGATGTAATACGCTCTTGCAAGCGACCCATTTCCTCAGCAAGTGTAGGCTGATAACCCACGGCTGAAGGCATACGGCCTAGCAATGCTGATACTTCAGTTCCGGCCAATGTGTAACGATATATATTGTCAACGAAGAACAAAATATCTTTACCTTCATCACGGAATTTCTCAGCCATTGTCAGTCCTGACAGTGCAACACGTAGACGGTTACCTGGTGGCTCGTTCATCTGACCGAACACCATAGCTACTTTGTCTAGTACGTTGGAGTCTTTCATTTCGTGGTAAAAGTCATTACCTTCACGAGTACGCTCACCAACACCTGCAAATACAGACAAACCAGCGTGCTGTTTAGCAATGTTGTTAATTAGCTCAAGCATGTTAACTGTTTTACCCACACCAGCACCGCCGAACAAACCAACTTTACCACCCTTAGCAAACGGGCAAACCAAGTCAATCACTTTGATTCCTGTTTCCAGCAAGTCGACTGAAGGTGATAGCTCATCAAACTTAGGAGCTTTTTGGTGGATTGAGCGACGCTCATCACACTGAACTTCACCAGCTTCATCGATTGGACGTCCTAAAACGTCCATAATACGACCCAGCGTACCCATACCTACTGGTACAGTGATTTGTGATCCAGTACTTTCAACTAGCATACCGCGACGCAAACCATCAGATGAACCCATGGCAATAGTTCTTACTACGCCATCACCGATCAGCTGCTGCACTTCAAGCGTTAGATCTTTTTCGGCCACTGAGGTGGCATCATCAATGACTTTAAGTGCGTCATATACTTTAGGCATCTGATCGCGCGGAAACTCTACGTCAACCACCGCACCGATACACTGAACAATCTTTCCTTGACTCATTTTAAGATTCCCCGCTTTTAATATTGATTCTGTACACAACCGTCTAAACAGGCGGCGCTTTAATTTACCGCCGCTGCTCCGCCGACAATTTCCGATATTTCTTTAGTAATCGCAGCTTGACGTGCTTTGTTATATATAAGCTTAAGCTCACCGATGACTGTCTTCGCATTATCGGATGCGCCTTTCATTGCGACCATTCGCGAGCTCTGCTCAGAAGCTTGATTTTCTGTTACAGCAGCAAATACCAATGATTCGATATAGCGCATCAGTAACTCGTCAACAACTTCTTTGGCATCCGGCTCGTAGATGTAATCCCAGTGCGCTTTACTTCCTTCCGCTTCAGCTGACTCTTCGAGCGGCAACAATTGCTCGAATGTCGGCTCCTGCTTCATGGTGTTTACGAAGTGGTTGAAGGAGATATATATTGCATCTACCTCACCTGCTACGTAGGCATCTAGCATTACCTTTACAGCCCCGATCAAGTTTTCGACGTGAGGTGTATCGCCCAAGCCAATCAAATGCGACTGGACATTGGCACCGATGCGATTCATAAAGCTAAAACCTTTGCTACCAATCGGCGTGACTCGAATGCCCGTACCGGCGTCATTCCATTCTTTCATACGACTAGTAACCAAGCGCAACACATTGGTATTCAAACCACCACACAAACCCTTATCTGAAGTAATCAGAATGATACCAACATTCTTTATTTGCTCACGTTTAGCCAAATAAGGATGCTTATATTCAGGGTTAGCACGGGCCAGGTGTGCTGCTACCTGGCGAATTTTTTCTGCATATGGACGGGCAGCGCGCATACGCTCTTGAGCTTTGCGCATTTTTGCTGCCGCCACCATTTCCATGGCGCGAGTGATCTTACGTGTATTTTCTACACTTTTGATTTTGGTGCGTATTTCTTTACTTCCAGCCATGATCAGACTCCCGCTTAGTAAACTGCGGTTGACTTAAAGGCTTCAATTGCGGCGGAAAGAATTTTCTCATTATCGCCACTTAGCTGCGTCGTAGTGTTAATCGCGTCCATCAGGTCTTTATGCTTTGACTTAAGATGTGCGTGCAACGCTGATTCAAATGCTAGCGCCTTAGTCACCTCTACGTCATCGAAATAACCTTTGTTGACCGAGAATAGCGTTACGGCCATTTCAGCAACTGAAAGTGGAGCATATTGCAACTGCTTCATCAGTTCGGTTACCAAGCGACCACGCTCCAACTGCTTGCGAGTAGACTCGTCCAAATCAGAAGCAAACTGCGCAAACGCAGCCAATTCACGGTACTGAGCCAGCGCTAGACGAACACCACCACCTAGCTTCTTGATTACTTTAGTTTGCGCCGCACCACCAACACGAGATACCGAGATACCCGCGTTAATCGCAGGACGGATACCCGCATTAAACAAGTCAGCTTCTAGGAAGATCTGACCGTCAGTAATGGAAATAACGTTGGTTGGAACGAATGCCGATACGTCGCCTGCTGCTGTTTCAATAATCGGCAGAGCGGTTAGTGAACCGGTTTTTCCTTTAACTTCACCCTTGGTGAAAGCTTCAACATATTCTGCGCTCACACGTGATGCACGCTCTAACAAACGTGAGTGCAAATAGAACACGTCGCCAGGATAGGCTTCACGACCAGGTGGACGGCGCAGTAGCAAAGAAATCTGACGGTATGCCCAAGCTTGCTTGGTCAAGTCATCATATACAATCAATGCATCTTCACCACGATCACGGAAGTATTCACCCATGGTACATCCCGAGTAGGGAGCCAAAAATTGCATAGCCGCTGAATCGGAAGCAGTAGCAGCAACCACAATGGTGTATTCCATCGCGCCGTGCTCTTCTAGTTTGCGAACCACGTTAGCAATGGTTGAAGCCTTCTGACCAATCGCAACATACACGCAAGTCATGCCTTGACCTTTTTGGTTGATAATTGTATCAACCGCTACAGCCGTTTTTCCTGTCTGACGGTCGCCAATAATTAGCTCGCGCTGACCTCGACCAACAGGAACCATTGAGTCAATAGCCTTCAAACCTGTTTGCACTGGCTGATCCACTGACTTACGTGCGATTACGCCAGGAGCAAGCTTTTCAACCTTGTCTGACATCTTAGCATTAATTGGGCCCTTGCCATCAATTGGCTGACCTAAAGCATCTACCACGCGACCACGCAACTCTGGGCCAACTGGAACTTCCAGAATTTTACCCGTACACTTAACAGTATCACCTTCACTGATGTGCTCGTATTCACCCAGCACAACAGCACCAACGGAGTCACGCTCCAAGTTTAGTGCCAAGCCGAAGGTGTTTCCTGGAAACTCCAACATTTCACCCTGCATAACATCGGACAAACCGTGCACACGAACGATACCGTCGGTAACGCTTACCACTGTACCTTCAGTACGCGCTTGAGAAAGTGCTTCAAAGTTCTCAATTCGACTACGAATCAAATTACTAATTTCGGAAGGGTTGAGCTTCATCTGGATTTCCTCATTCTTGATAGTTCTTTATCAGGCTAGGGCGGTCGCCATTTCGCCAAGGCGAGTGAGCGCGGAACCGTCGATTACCTTATCTCCGGCGCGGATCACCACGCCCCCCAGCAATTCTTTTTTAACATCACACGTCAGCTTGATTTCTCTGCCTAGACGCTTTTTCAGCGAACTGGAAATTTTTTCCTGTTGCTCTGCAGACAACTCAAATGCGGAATCTACTACCACATTGACTATCTTTTCTGCATCCGCTTTTAGTGTTTCAAAAATCGCTGCTATTTCAGGCAACACGATCAGACGCTGATTCTCGGCCAATAAGCGCACCAAGTTATGCTGCTGCTTACTAGCCTGAGCACCTAACAAGGCCTCAAATAGTTCAGACAGCTGCGTCTTGGGCACCCGTGGGTTGCGTATAACTTCTTGCAACTCAGCATTATTAACCGCCTCAGCCAAAGTAGACAAAACCTCAGACCAAGCATTAAGTGCATTGTCTTTTTGCGCCTCATCAAACACCGCCTGGGCGTATGGTCGTGCAATAGTAATAGCTTCAGCCATATCGTTTAGATTTCCGCGACTAGTTTATCAAGCAAATCATTGTGCGCATTTGCATCAATTTCTCGGCCAAGAATTTTGCTAGCGCCAGCCATCGCAATCGATGATACCTGAGTACGCAACTGCTCTTTAGCTCTAAACACTTCTTGATCGATCTCAGCTTTAGCGCCCGCAATAATGCGTTCACCTTCCACCTTTGCGTGCACTTTTGCTTCTTCAACGATTTCACTGCCGCGCTTTTCGCTACCGACAATAATCTCTCCAGCTTTTTCTTTTGCTTCTCGCAAAATTTCTGCTGAGCGCTTAGCCGCCAATTCAAGATCATGCTTTCCACGCTCTGCTTCCGCCAGTCCATCGGCGATCTGCTTCTTACGCGCATCTAGTGCTGCCATGATCGGCGTCCAAACAAACTTCATGCAGAACCACACGAACAGTGCGAACATGATCGTTTGTGCGAGAAGGGTTGCATTAATATTCATGCAAACTTCCTTTCATTGTTATGCGTTGTCATTATGTGGCGAAAGATTAGTGTGCCACCGCAAACAGAACATACATCGCGATACCCACTGCGATCATTGGAACCGCATCGACCAGACCCATAACCACGAAAAACTGTGTACGCAACATTGGTATCAATTCTGGTTGACGAGCTGCGCCTTCCAAGAAACGTCCACCCAAAATACCAATACCTACGGCTGCGCCAAGTGCGCCCAAGCCCATCATCAGTGCGCCAGCGATATACAGCAGTGCGTTTGCCATTTCCATTTTGTATTTCTCCTATTTGATAAATGTGAAGTTAATGATACCGAAAATTAATGATGTTCCTGATGCGCCATGTCTAGATAAACCACGGTTAGCGTCATAAAAATAAACGCCTGCAAAGTTACGATCAATATATGAAATATGCCCCATCCTAGCGACAGTATAATCTGTGAGCCATACAGGGTTACGCCTGCACCAGTAAACCCTGCCCATGTACCACCCATTAGCGCAATCAAAATAAATATCATTTCGCCAGCGTACATGTTTCCAAACAATCGTAGTGCTAAAGATATTGGCTTTGCTATCAGGTTAACGCCTTCTAGCAACAGATTAACTGGCATGCCCCACTTGCCAAATGGCTGCAGAGTCAACTCACCCACAAATCCGCCAACACCTTTCATTTTGATGCTGTAATAAAGCACCAACAGAAATACGCCGATAGCCATACCAAATGTCGCATTTGGATCAGTTGATGGCACTACTTTGAAGAACGGCACCCCAAGAGCAACCATCAGCTGTGGAACATAGTCAATTGGTATTAAATCCATCAGGTTCATACTGAATACCCAAAAGAATATAGTCAGCGCCAATGGGGCAACCATTTTATTTTGACCAGTGAATGAACCGCGCACACTGGTGTCCACAAACTCTACCGACCATTCGCAAAAGTTTTGCAAACCACTCGGTGTTCCAATGACGGCTCGCTTAGCTACACTACGAAATGTCAGCATGATTATCAGGCCCAACAACAGGGACACGATGAATGTGTCCAAGTTTAGCGCCCAAAAGCCCATCGCTTTGGCATCTGCAACGCTGTGCGCCACACCCCATGTACCATCTGGCAATTGACCATAGGTAAGGTTTTGCAGGTGGTGCTGTATATATTCTGCTGATGTATGTGCTTCACTCGACATTTTTATTCGCTATCTTCAGTCTTAATCTTTAAGAACAATCGGGCGGTCAACAACACCGATTGTCCCAATACAAAGCCGCCAAGAACAAATATTGGCGACCACCTCAACACTGCCATACATATTGCTAGCGAAAGAACCACCAGCAGAAATCGTTCAGCAGCACAGTAATACATAAATCTCAATTGCTGATGGGCTCCTTGGGTCGCATATCGCGACACTCGAGACATTCTCCATGCCAGCAACGCTCCATTCAGCGCTGATACCGCGCCACCTGCAAACATCGCTAACGCATCTTGCGATGAATCTTCCTTTGCAAACACCATGAAAGCCGTTGCTATCAGTGCTACAAGGGCTTGCAGCCCGAGCACTTTAAGAGCCAACTTTTTTTCATGAACCTCGGCGTAGAAAAGCGGCAGGATGATAGCGGCGTTTAGCGGAGGTGTCAAACTTTGTATTGCTTCGTCTCCGCCCTTTTCGCTTTCTTTAACGGTCTTTTCGCAGGCCATTTAACAGTTCGTCTAGATGATCATTGTTGGAATATTCTATAAGCAGCTTTCCGCCGCCTTTGCTATTTGACTTTATTTCGACCCGCGCTCCCAGCGTAGCGCTCATTTCATCCTGCAGACGCTCAGTATCACGATCTAGCTTTGGCTTAGCGTTGCTGGCTTTACTTTCTTCTTTATTTTCAACATCTTGCTTCTGAACAAGCTTTTCAGTTTCTCTTACTGAGAGCCCCTCCAGAATGATTTTATTTGCTAACAATACTTGCTGCGCCGCCTCTAGTGAGAGCAGTGCGCGAGCATGCCCCATATCGATTAAGCCTTTCATCAACATTTCTTGCACCGCCTGCGGCAACTTCAACAAACGCAGCAAATTACTTGCTGCGCTTCGCGAACGGCCTACTGCATCAGCCGCAGCTTGGTGCGTCATTTGGAACTCTTCGATCAAACGCTGAATGCCCACGGCCTCCTCAAGCGGATTTAAGTCCTCCCGTTGAATATTTTCAATCAATGCCATTGCCAGAGCAGCGTTATCCGGTACTTGTCGTACCAATACGGGAACCTGCGTCAACCCGGCTAATTGAGAAGCGCGCCAACGCCGCTCCCCAGCTATAATTTCGTATACCCCAACGCCCAGCTCACGCGCCAAAATAGGCTGCATCACTCCCTGCGCCTTAATTGATGCCGCGAGTTCTTTTAAGGACTCTTCATCCATATGCGTACGGGGTTGATACTTCCCTGGACGAAGCTGTTCGACTTTTAATTCACGCAACGCATCTTCGCTTTGATCATTGTTTCCTGACAGAAGCGCATCCAAGCCGCGTCCTAATCCTTTGTTTGGCTTTGCCATTTTTATCCCTTTGTTGAATCTATTGATGCTTGCGCGGCATTATTGAGCATCTCCCCTGCCAAGGCTAAATATGCCTTTGTTCCTTTGGATTGCTTGTCATGGTAGAGAGCTGGAACGCCATAACTTGGCGCTTCTGCCAGCCTGACGTTGCGCGGTATAACGGTGCGATATACCTTATCCCCAAAGTGTTCCTGCAACTGCTCTGACACTTGTTGTGCCAACGTATTACGTGGGTCAAACATGGTACGTAACAATCCTTCTATTTCCAAATCAGGATTTAAGTGTGCGCGCACTTTGCGAATGGTATTAACTAAATCGCTCAGCCCTTCCAAAGCATAATATTCACACTGCATGGGAATCATAACTGAGCGCGCAGCACACAATCCGTTCAGCGTAAGTAAATTTAATGCTGGCGGACAATCTATGAGCACATAATCATAGTCATCACTCACTACCTCTAAAGCATTTTTGAGGCGCATTTCGCGATTTTCCAGCCCTACCAACTCAATTTCAGCACCCGCCAACTCTCGATTGGCTGGTAATACGTCATATTTTCCTGTTTCTACAAACGCTCTGACTTCACGTATAACTTTTTGCCCCAGTAGCACGTCATAAACCGTTGCCGTTAGCCCCGTCTTATTTATTCCGCTACCCATTGTTGCATTGCCCTGCGGGTCGAGATCAATCAGTAAAACTCGCTGTTTTGCGGCAGCCAGGCTTGCTGCAAGGTTTACTGTCGTCGTGGTTTTACCCACACCCCCTTTTTGATTGGTAATCGCCAGTATTTTGCTCATTTATTTTCTCTCAGTATCACTAAACAGCGAGCCGCTTCAAGATTAGGGACACGCAAACTAATAATTTCTTTAACCAAAACACCCTCCGGTAAGTGCTTTAATTCCTGTTCTGGGTTTCCCTTCATTGCCGCCCAAGTACCACCCTCTTTTAATAGCTGCCTTGTTGAAGTAATAAATTCCGCGGTTTCTGCAAATGCCCTTGAGATCACACCATCGTATTTTTCTTCCGGCTGCCAATCTTCTACCCGCTTACATTGCACATCCACATTATTCAACTCCAACTCTATAACGGCCTGCTGTACAAAGCTGGTTTTTTTACTATTGCTATCCAGCAATGTAAATGTCCAGTCGGGTTTAGCAATTGCCAATACAATGCCTGGCAATCCAGCGCCACAGCCCACATCAATCCAACGCCTTGCTTGCAAGTGCGGCAACACTGCAAGGCTATCCAGTAAGTGATTGCTCACCATTTGCTTTGGATCACGTATCGCCGTTAAGTTGTATACCTTGTTCCACTTCTGCATTAGAAGCAAATAAGTTAACATTTTTTGCTGTGCCAACAGCTCTACATCAATTCCTAACTCTGACAAGCCGTTTGATAAAACCAATGCTGAGCTCATAATTTTGCTGAATGTGTTTCGTTAATAAAACTTAGCCCACCCCGCTTTAAGTGCACCAAGAGCAATGATATTGCAGCGGGTGTAATCCCAGAAATTCTTCCTGCTTGCCCTAACGTTTCTGGCCGATACTTGCTCAGCTTCTGTTTCACCTCTGTAGACAAGCCTCGTACTGCGTCAAAATCCATTCCCTGTGGCAATTTAAGTGTTTCATTTTCTAAATTACGAGAAATTTCTTCAGTTTGTCGCTCTATATAGCCCTGATATTTTGCTTGTATTTCAACTTGTTCGGCAACGTTAAGGTCGCTCACTCCTCGGTCAAAGCCCTTAAGCGACATTAGGTTTGCATAACTCACGTCTGGACGTCGCAACAACTCATACAGGCAATACTCTCGCTCGATGTTCTTACCTAATACTCGTTCTGACTCAGATTTTTCCAAAATTCTTGGGTTTACCCAGGTAGATTTCAGACGTTGTAGCTCTTGCTCAACCCCTTCCCTCTTTTCCTCAAAGGTCTTCCAGCGCGCATCGTCTACCAAGCCAAGGCCACGACCAATTTCTGTTAATCGCAGATCTGCATTATCTTCTCGTAGCTGCAAGCGATACTCTGCTCGACTCGTAAACATACGATATGGCTCTGAAACTCCGCTCGTTATTAGGTCATCAACCAACACCCCCAGATATGCCTCATCACGCCGTGGTCCCCAGGCATCTTTGCCCTGTGCATAGAGGGCCGCATTTAAACCTGCCAACAAGCCCTGCGCTGCAGCTTCTTCATAACCTGTTGTTCCATTAATCTGCCCCGCAAAAAACAAACCTTGAATTGCTTTTGTTTCCAAGGAGGCTTTTAAACCTCGCGGGTCAAAGTAATCATATTCAATTGCATAGCCAGGGCGCGTAATGTCTGCATTTTCAAGCCCCTTTATTGATCGAAGCAGAGAAAGCTGAATATCAAACGGTAAACTTGTAGATATTCCATTTGGGTACACTTCATGAGTACTCAATCCCTCTGGCTCTAAAAATATTTGATGTGAATCTTTGCTCGCAAATCTCGTGATTTTATCTTCAATGGATGGGCAATAACGAGGGCCTACCCCCTCTATTACACCGGTAAACATGGGTGAACGATCCAGTCCGCCCCGAATAATCTCATGTGTTTGAGCATTTGTCTGTGTTATCCAGCACGCCAACTGCTGTGGGTGCTGCTCGACTTTGCCACAATATGAAAACACAGGCAGCGGATTGTCACTTAATTGAGCCGTCATCGCCGAATAGTCAATGCTGCGCCCATCAATTCTTGGCGGTGTTCCGGTCTTTAGCCGTCCAACTGGCAATCCCAGTTCGCGTAAATCATGCGCTAGCGTTACTGACGCGGGATCCCCCGCTCGTCCCGCCTGATAACTGGAAAGCCCGACATGTACCAAGCCGGAAAGAAAGGTCCCCGCTGTTAAAACAACACTTTTACCTTTAAAACGCAAACCTAGTTGCGTTTCTACTCCACCAATTTCACCATTGTTTACAATCAGTTTTTCCGCCGCCTGCTGAAATATCCACAAGTTTTGTTGATTTTCTAATCTACTACGAATCCCCTGCTTGTATATAGCACGATCGACTTGTGCTCGCGTTGCTCTAACAGCCGGGCCTTTTGATGAGTTCAATATTCGGAATTGTATTCCTGACAAATCGGCAGCCTCGGCCATTACCCCACCCAGTGCATCGACCTCCTTTACAAGATGACCCTTTCCAATTCCTCCAATGGACGGATTGCAAGACATCACGCCAAGTGTATCTATATTGTGCGTAAGGAGTAATGTAGCTTGCCCCCTGCGCGCGCTAGCAAGCGCCGCCTCTGTACCCGCATGCCCACCACCGATAATAATTACATCAAATTCTTTTGGATAATTCATTAATTTTCACTGCAAAGCCTAAGGCGCGCATCATACCCTAATATTTTATAATTTATTGCCGGACCACCCCTGATGTTTCACGTGAAACATTCTATTTGCCGATACAAAAACGGCTGAAAATCTCCCCAAGCAAGTCATCTGAAGAAAATTCTCCCGTTATATTACTTAACTCTTCTTGTGCGAGTCTCAATTCCTCTGCAAACAGCTCTAATTGTTCTCGCTCTGTTTCTGCGCGCTGCAAGGTTTGCTTTACGAGACTCAATGACTGTACATGGCGTTCTCTGGCCATATACAAGCCAGCCTCTCCCCGCCAATTGATTAATTGCAATATTTTTTCGCGTAATAACTCAATGCCTTCGTTTAACTTTGCCGACAGGTATATATGTACATCCCCATTTACGGTTTCTACGTATGCTTTTCTTCCTAAAAGGTCGACTTTATTGATTACAAAAATACGTGGGATATTTATTGGAACTTGGCTCAAAATTTTGTCGAAATTGCTGTCTTTTTCATGCTGCGCATCGGTCAACAAAAGGATGGCATCAGCTTTTTCCATTGCCAATTTGGTGCGCTCCATTCCCATTAGCTCTACCTTGTCTTGAGACTCGCGTAAGCCTGCTGTATCAATGATATGCAGCGGTACACCCTTTATATTGATAGCCTGTCGAATTGCATCTCTTGTTGTGCCAGCAACATCACTAACAAGTGCGACCTCTTCACCAGATAGGCAGTTTAAAAGGCTTGATTTGCCCACGTTCGGCTCACCAACCAAGACAATATGGGCACCTTCACGCAATATACTGCCTTGTTGGGCTGCATTAAACACCTGTTCTAGCTCTTCTTGAATAAGATTGAACTTTCTTCCGCAAAGATCAACGTCTGCTAACTCTAGTTCCTCTTCGGGGAAATCAAGAGTTGACTCTACAAACATTCGCAAATCGATTAACTTCGCCACGAGCGCATGTACAGCAGTAGAAAAATCTCCCTGTAAGGAGCGCATGGCACAACGCGCGGCCTGAACGCTGCTTGCATCAATCAAGTCTGCAACGCTTTCTGCTTGTAGGAGGTCGATTTTGTTATTTAGAAAGGCACGCTGGGTAAACTCACCCGGTTGGGCTAAACGAGCGCCCAGGGATAGGCAGCGTTGTAACACTAATTGGAGTATTGCCGTACCGCCATGACCTTGAAGCTCAATTACATCCTCTCCGGTATAGGAGTTGGGGTAGGGGAAATGTATTGCCACGCCTTGATCGAGGACCGAGCCATCCGCATCATAAAAGGCTGTGTACGTGGCATGTCGGGGGCTTAGTGACTGGCCTATCAACGCTTGAGCCAGCGTTGATAGATTGGCACCAGATAGGCGAACGATACCAATGCCGCCCCGCCCTGCTGGTGTTGCTATTGCAGCAATTGTGTCAGGCTTTTGTAACACCCTTTTGCCCAAGTTCTTGGCTACGCGTTATATACCATTGCTGTGTTATCGAAAGAACGTTGTTCACAACAGAATACAACACCAATCCTGCTGGGAAGAAGAAGAACACAACACTGAAAATTACTGGCATAAAGCGCATTAATTTTGCTTGTAGCGGATCCGGTGGTGCTGGACTTAGCTTACTTTGTATCAACATACTTACGCCCATTAAGGCCGGCAGAATATAGTACGGGTCTGCCGCTGACAAGTCAGAAATCCAGCCAATAAACGGTGCATGTCTCAGTTCTACACTAGATAAGATTGCCCAGTACAGCGATATAAACACGGGAATTTGTATCACCATAGGCAAGCATCCGCCTAAAGGATTAATCTTCTCTGTCTTGTATAGATCCATCATTGCACGATTTAGCTTATCTCTATCGCCTTCGTGTTGCTTCTTAATTTTCTCTAACTTCGGCGCAACGATGCGCATTCTTGCCATTGATCGATAGCTTGTTGCCGATAGAGGAAAAAAGATCAATTTAATCATGAACGTTAGGATAATAATTGCTAAACCCCAGTTATGAACCCAGCCCTCAATATATGTAAGCAACCAAAATAATGGTGTCGCAATTACCGTTAACCAACCATAGTCAACTGTTAGTCCAAAGCCTGGTGCAATACTATTTAACTTAGAATTTGCTGGGCCAACATATAGCGTTGAACTTACTTTTCCTGTGCTTCCTGGCTGAATTGTTGCTACTGGCAGAATTTCTCCAATAGAGAACAGCTTATCTCCAAGATCTTTCACATAATATTCTCTATGCTCTTTTTCTTTTGATAACCAAGCTGTTACAAAGTAATGTTGAAGTATTGCAACCCAACCATTGTCTGCCTCTCTAGGAAATTTAGCTTTGTTTTTCTCGATATCTGAGAAGTCAACTTTCTTAAACTTCTCTTCTTCTGTAAAAATTGCTGGGCCGGTATAAGTTGGCACCAATTTTGATGCACCTATTGGGGCACCTTCATCTCTAACGAGCTGAAAATATGCTGAAGCATCTAATGGACTTTTTGACTCGTTGCTAATTTCATATGCAACATCCATTAAATAGCTATTACGATGAAACGTAATTATTTTTGTGACCGATTCACCTGCGTGCAACCTTACGGTTAAGGTGTCTTTACCATCAGAGAGCGAATATTTGTCTGCCTTGCTTGTAAACAGAGCGTGATGGCTTGGCATACCCTCACCCAACAACCCTGTTTGAGCAATATAGGTACGCTTAACTTGGCGCTGTAACAAAACAAAAGGTTTGTTGGTATCTAGTGCATCCTTATGCTTTAGCAGTTCAACTCGCTGGATATCTCCACCAACCGTGTTGATTTCTACTAATAAATTGTCTGTTCTAACAACAATTTTCTTTCCGCTAAGTGGCTGCTTTTCACCAATACCACTTATTTCTTGAGTATTTGTAATTGCGAGCTTTTTAGGGGTCGCTAAATTTGGTTTAGACGCATGAACTGATGCTTCTATCTTCGCTACTGGAATTGGATGTTGCTGCTTTTGCCATCCATCCCACAGTAATAGCGCTGAAAATGAAAAAATTAAAAATAAAAAAAGTCTTTGGAAATCCATCTCGGAGCATACCTAATACAGGGTTCACATTTACGGAACTGGATCGTATCCACCAGAGTTCCACGGATTACAACGTAACAAACGCCAAACGCCAAACCTTATTCCACGAAGCGGGCCATAGCGTTGTATCGCTTCAATAAAATAGTGCGAACAAGTGGGGCTAAATCGACATGAAGGGGGAAATAGAGGACTAATAAGGTACTGATAAGTCTTTATAAACAATAGCAACAAACGCGTCATATTTGATTTTTCAAATTTAGCAATAACAATAAAGATGCCCTGAAGTCCTGCATTTCTCTTTCACGAGGTGCACATCTTACCCTAACAACAACATCTAATGGGGTGGCAATCTCAATGCAATTACGAAAAGTCTCTCGAATTACTCGCTTTATATGATTTCTGTCTACTGCTTTACTCATATACCGTTTGCCGACAATCATACCCAGTCGCGGCTTATTCAAATTATTTGCGACTGAGTGGATTACTACCCATTTGTTGGTTATCGCTTTTTTTCGTAAAACTAGACTAAATTCCTCTTGCCTATGCAATCTTTGGGAAAAGGAAAAACTTCGTTTCACACTATACAGCTAAACGTTTACGGCCTTTTGCTCTACGAGCGGCTATTACAGCTCTCCCGCCTTTGGTTCTCATGCGAACTAAAAAGCCGTGTGTGCGTTTTCTTTTAATAACTGATGGTTGGTATGTACGTTTCATGATCTATTCCTTAACTGTTTGCGTTGAAAAGCCCGCGATTACAATATGTAACACTATATCTGTCAAGTATATTTTATACTGTGGATAACTTTTTGCTGTGCCTGTAGAATGCATCACTAGCTAATTTTTAAGTCCAATTAAGTATATGCCGCACCAAAAACTTTGGGATAGTTGTCTTGGATACTTTGAAGAACAACTTACCGCTCAACAATTTAATTCGTGGATCAAACCTATTGGTTTTATTGTAAAAGATCAGACAATTATTTTAACTACCCCGAACGGATTTACATTAAAAATTATCCAAGAAAGATTTCTTCCTGAGATTTTACGTAGGGCAAATGAATATTTTTCTGAACCTGTTCAAATAGAACTACAAATAGAAAAAAAACGTTTACTCGCTCGCCCTCTTAGTACGCCAGAAAAAGAACCTGCAATTAAGAAAGTTAGTAAAAAATCAAACCCATTAAATCCAAGTCTACGTTTTGATAATTATGTTACTGGTAAAGCCAATCAATTAGCCCACGCTGCGGCTATTCAGGTCGCTGAAGCACCAGGAAGTACTTACAATCCGCTTTTTATATACGGTGGGGTTGGGCTAGGAAAAACTCATTTATTACAAGCTATTGGCAATCAATATTTCAAAGGAAATGCTTCTGCTAATATTTGCTATGTACACGCAACTAATTATGTATCAGACGTAGTTAGAGCTTTTCAAACAAAGCAATTTGATCAATTTAAACAATACTATAATTCGCTCGACCTATTATTAATTGATGATATTCAGTTTATTGCTGATAAACCTGGTACTCAACAAGAGTTTTTCTACACTCTTAATTCGCTTATTGATACGAATAAGCAAGTTATTATTACTTGTGATACTTTTCCAAAGGAAATTTCTGGTATTGAGCCTCGTTTAACTTCTCGTTTTAGCTGTGGTCTTACTGTTGCAATTGAACCACCCGGACTAGAAATGCGTGTAGCAATTCTTTTACAGAAATCTATAGTTTCGAAAAATCCGATTGGAGAAGATGTTGCTTTTTTTATAGCCAAGCATGTTAGATCTAATATTCGTGAATTAGAAGGCGCTCTCAATCGAATTGATGCTTTTGCGCGTTTTCACAAGCGTCCTATTACTGTAGATTTAGCTAAAGAAGCTTTACAAGATCTTCTTGCTGCTCAAAATAAACAAGTTTCAATTGAGAATATTCAAAAAACTGTTGCTGAGTTTTATAGATTAAAGATAGCAGATCTTCTTTCTAAGAAACGTACTCGTATAATTGCTAGACCGCGTCAAATGGCTATGTGCTTAGCGCGCGAATTAACACAATTGAGTTTACCGGAAATTGGCAATGCTTTTGGAGGACGTGATCACTCAACTGTTTTACATGCTTGCAAAACGATCGAAACGTTAAAAAACTCTGATGCTGCATTAAATTCAGACTTTAATTTATTGAATCAAACATTACGTAGTTGAGGTATTAAACAACTGTATAAATTGTTAGTAAGTTGACTTTTGTTCACAATTAATTAATTTATACACATATTATGCACAGCTTCATGAATGTTTTATAAACTGAATTATTAGCATTAACTAATTGTATTAAAATCGAATTTCGCGTTATACACAATATTTTGTGTCATTATTATAGTTATTAAGGATATATAAATATGTTTATTGAAACAATTAATAGAGATGAACTCCTTAAACCACTTCAAGTGGTTGTTGGAATAGTTGAACGCAAACAGCCATTGCCAATATTGTCTAATGTATTGATTGAAAAAAACAATTCATCTATTCGTTTTATAGCAACGGATCTTGAAATACAAATTTCAACCCAAAAAGCACTAGAATCAGATACAGAATCGGCTAGCGTCACAGTTTCAGCTAAGAAACTCCTAGAAATACTTCGAATTTTGCCAGATGAGAGTAAGGTTTCTCTTGATTTAAAAGAAAATAAACTCTTAATTAAATCCAATAAAAGCCGCTTTAGTTTGCAGACATTACCTGCACAAGATTTCCCACTTGTATCTGATCAACTTGAAAATGCATCAAAAATTGATCTTAAACAGGGTTTATTAAAAAAACTTCTTGGTCTTGTCCAATATGCAATGGCGCAACAGGATATTCGCTATTATTTGAATGGCGTTTTACTAGTTATTGAAAACAAGACAATCCGTTTAATTGCTACCGATGGTCATAGGCTTGCGTATGCGAGTTCAAGTCTTGAGAATGAATATTCAAAACACGAAGTTATTCTGTCACGCAAAACAGTTAATGAACTCTCTAAACTTCTTTCAGATTCTGATGAATTAATTTGTCTGGAATTGGCAGAAAAACAAGTACGCTTATCATTTACTGATGTTGTTCTTACCTCAAAAGTTATTGACGGGAAGTTTCCTGACTTTGAAAGAGTAATTCCTGATTACACAAACCATTTGGTTTTAGATCGAATTACTATTCTTCACGCACTACAGCGATCAGCAATCCTCTCAAATGAAAAGTTTAGAGGGGTTCGTTTTGTATTAACTGATAAAAATCTTAAAATAATAAGCAGTAACAGTGAACAAGAGGAAGCACAGGATGAAATCGAAACTGATTACACCGGCCCAGCACTCGACATTGGATTCAATGTTAATTATCTTTTAGACGGATTGCTTAACACACCATCACAAACAGTTACCTTTTCATTTGGTGACCCAAATAGCAGTATTTTAATTACCGTACCTGGTGAAGATGAATTCAAATATGTTGTAATGCCAATGCGTATTTAAGGTTTGGTTTCACGTGGAACAATTTTTTTGGAAATAATATGAGCGATAACTACGACGAATCAAGTATTCAACAACTCGAAGGATTAGAGGCGGTACGCAAGCGTCCAGGCATGTATATAGGCGATACATCAGACGGAACAGGCCTGCATCATATGGTTTTTGAAGTTGTTGATAATGCGATTGACGAATCACTCGCAGGACATTGCGATGATATAAAAGTAATTATTCATGGCGATAATTCAATTTCTGTAGCTGATAATGGTCGTGGTATTCCCACGGGCATTAAATTTGATGACAAGCATGAGCCAAAACGATCTGCAGCCGAAATCGTTATGACAGTTTTACATGCGGGCGGAAAATTTAATCAAAACAGCTATAAAGTCTCTGGTGGTTTGCATGGCGTTGGGGTTAGTTGTGTCAATGGATTGTCAGAATGGCTTAAACTAACAACGTATCGTGATGGTGTTAAACACGTACTTGAGTTTAATCGCGGAGCAGTAAAAGATCGGCTTGTTGAAATACAAAAAGGCGTAGAAGTTTCACCAATTCGTAGTTTTGGAGAAACGAGCAAAAAAGGAACAGAGGTTCATTTTTTAGCAGACATAGAAATTTTTGGTAAAGTTGAATTTCATTACGATATTCTTGCTAAACGGCTACGTGAACTATCGTTTTTAAATAACGGTGTCAAAATTGAATTGGTAGATCAACGCACAGGAAAAAGCGAGAACTTTGCTTATTCTGGAGGTGTGCGTGGTTTTGTTGAGTATATGAATAAAAACAAAACTGTTCTGCATTCAAAGGTATTTAGCGCCAGCGGTGAAAAAGATAATGTTATCGTTGATGTAGCAATGCAGTGGAATGATAGCTATTCTGAAGTAGTGCAATGTTTTACAAATAACATCCCCCAGCGTGATGGTGGTTCGCATCTAACAGGTTTACGGATGGCGATGACTCGAGTTATCAATAAATTTATTGAGCAACATGAGCTAGCAAAAAAAGCAAAGGTTGATACTGCGGGCGATGATATGCGAGAAGGACTGACGTGTGTGTTGTCAGTTAAAGTACCCGAGCCAAAGTTTTCTTCCCAGACAAAAGATAAGTTGGTTTCAAGTGAAGTACAGCCAGCTGTGCAAGAAATAGTAAGTCAGAAGTTAAACGACTTTCTTCTTGAAAATCCAATAGAAGCAAAAATTATATGTAACAAAATTATTGATGCAGCGCGAGCACGAGATGCCGCCAGAAAAGCACGTGAGCTAACCAGACGCAAAGGAATCCTAGATGGCATAGGCTTGCCAGGTAAGCTAGCTGACTGCCAAGAAAAAAGCCCTGCTCTGTCAGAACTGTACTTAGTCGAGGGTGATTCTGCTGGCGGCTCGGCAAAACAGGGTCGAGATCGTAAGTTTCAAGCCATTCTGCCTCTTAAAGGTAAGATACTAAATGTTGAAAAAGCTCGTTTTGAGAAATTAATTGCCTCTCAAGAAATTGCGATTCTTATTACGGTTTTAGGTACTGGTATTGGAAAAGAAGAATACAACGCAGAAAAGCTGCGATACCACCGCATTATTATTATGACTGACGCTGATGTGGACGGCGCACATATTCGTACTTTGCTTCTTACTTTCTTCTACAGACAAATGCCAGAACTAGTAGAGCGGGGTCATATTTATATTGCTCAACCTCCTCTATATAAGATCAAGCAAGGCAAAGATGAGCGTTATCTTAAAGATGAACATGAAATGAAAAGCTATATGCTTAAGGCGGCCTTGAACAAGGCAGCATTTTTCCCAGCATTGAATGCCTCACCTATTGAAGGAGATGCTCTTGGAGAAATAGCTAAACAATATTTTCTTGCTGAAGCTGTAATTGATCGACTATCACGCTTTATTGCGCCAGAAGCTTCACATGCCCTACTTGTACTCCCTTGCCTTTCCCTAGAAAGTCAGGAACAAGCAGAACATAGCGCAAAGCTGATTGAAAGCGCTTGTGGCGGAGTTATTAAAGCGGGAGTAGATACAGACGAAAATGGTGAGTTACGTTTACGCCTGTCTAAAACATTCCACGGCAACCACTCGGAAAGCTATTTAGACAATGATTTCCTACAGGGTGGTGACTATATACAAATCCGCCAAGCGGCAGAATCTCTTGAAGGTTTGATATCAGCCTCTTCATACGTTGTACGTGGTGAGCAACGTCGTGCAGTAAGTAGTTTTAAACAAGCTATTGAATGGCTAATTGATGAAGCTAAGCGTGGTGTAAGTGTTCAACGCTATAAGGGATTGGGAGAGATGAATCCCGAACAACTTTGGGAAACCACGATGGACGTGACTAATCGTATTTTGTTACGTGTGCGAATTGAAGATGCTGTTGCAGCAGATGAAATATTCACCACCTTAATGGGCGATGTAGTTGAACCCCGCCGAGCATTTATTGAAAAAAATGCCTTGGGTGTAAAAAATATTGATATATAAATACGTATAGTAATTTTAGCATCCTTGCTAATTATGCAAAAAATAGTTGATGGGATTAATATTTGAAGTTCAATGGCCCATCAACCTTTTGACTCTGCGAGTAAAAATCGTTCAAACTCTAGAGCCGCCATTGAAGGTCGCTTGTTCTTGCGATGGACGATGTGCCAGTGACGGATAATAGGAAAATGTTCCACGTGAAACACAACGAGTCGTTTAGTTTCTAGCTCCAACTCAATCCCGTGGCGAGAAATGATTCCTAGTCCAATTCCCGCTTGTACGGACTGTTTAATAGCTTCGTTAGTATCCATCTCCATATGTGTAGGTAAAGGAAGTTGATGGCTGCTAAAAAAACGTTCCACTACTCCGCGCGTCCCAGAACCCTGTTCACGTAAAAGGAACGTTTCTTTGGCTAATTCTGCCGCCTGAATATTCTGTTGTCCAGCTAAGGGGTGGGATGGTGAGCCAATAACCACCAATGGATTATCCATAAACACTTCGGCCAGCATGTCAGTGCCGTCTGGAGGTTGTCCCATAATGGCGAGATCAGCAATATTGTCTGTAAGCTGTTTAATGACAGCATCACGGTTCGCAACAGATAAGCTAACCTGAATTTTAGGAAGAGCTTTGATGAATTTGGCAAGCAAGCTTGGCATAAAATAGTTAGCGGTACTAACGACAGAGATGTTGAGCTTGCCGTGCTCTAAGCCTTTCATAGCATTAAAAACTTCTTCCATTTCAGATAGTTGCTGAGTAATGCTTTGGCTATAATGCAGCGTTTCTCGCCCCGCCTCAGTAAGATGGAGCTGCTTCCCTACTTGCTCAAGCAATGGCAAGCCCACATTTTGCTCAAGTAATTTAATTTGCATCGAAACAGCAGGCTGGCTTAAGAATAGCTCTTTCGCAGCCCGTGAGTGATTCAAGTGGCGGGCGACCGAGGCAAAGACTTGTAATTGGCGCAAAGTTAAATTAATCATGGCCTAGTTATTGTAACCACTTATCATAAGTATTGCTTATGAACGCCATAAAATATTTTGACTATTATTTATAGCTAATCGCATTTATAGTTCGTTCCGTTGTATCAAATATTGTTCACTAATCAGGAGGAAGCATGGATCAGTCAGCGCGTTACTCAAATCTAGACCTTAATGAAGATGCCTTAGTAAAGGGTGGAAATCATATTTTAGTTGCTTATACAATGACACCCATTCCAAGCGTGGGTTACTTGGAAGCCGCTGCACACATCGCCGCCGAGTCTTCAACAGGAACAAACGTTGAAGTAAGTACTACGGATGACTTCACCAAAGGTGTTGACGCATTGGTGTATTTCATTGATGAAGCAGAAGGCATCATGAAAGTTGCTTATCCAAGCGATTTGTTTGACCGCAATGTAACTGATGGTCGTGCGATGATAGTTTCCTTCCTGACCTTGGCCATTGGTAATAACCAAGGCATGGGTGATATCGAATGTCTGCAAATGCAAGACTTCTATGTTCCTCCTCGCATGTTGCAACTGTTTGATGGCCCATCAAAAGACATTACAGACATGTGGCGTATCCTAGGTCGTCCAATGCAAAATGGGGGTTATATTTCTGGCACGATCATTAAGCCAAAATTAGGTTTGCGTCCAGAGCCCTTTGCAAATGCAGCTTACCAGTTCTGGTTGGGTGGTGACTTTATCAAGAATGATGAGCCACAAGGTAATCAAGTATTTTGCCCGATGAAGAAAGTAATGCCTCTTGTATACGATGCGATGAAACGCGCGCAAGATGAAACAGGTCAAGCAAAGTTATTCTCTGCAAACATTACCGCAGATGATCATTTTGAAATGTGTGCACGTGCAGATTATCTTCTAGAAACTTTTGGGGCGGATGCGGATAAAGTAGCGTTTCTAGTAGACGGATATGTTGGTGGCCCAGGTATGATTACAACTGCACGTCGTCAATATCCAAGTCAGTACTTGCATTACCATCGTGCAGGTCATGGTGCGGTTACCTCTCCTTCTTCGAAGCGTGGCTACACAGCATTTGTACTGGCTAAAATGTCCCGTTTACAAGGTGCATCAGGCATCCACGTAGGGACAATGGGCTTCGGTAAAATGGAAGGCGGCAAGGACGATAAAGTTATTGCTTATATGATTGAGCGAGATAGCTGCCAAGGCCCGTTCTTCCATCAAGAGTGGTATGGCATGAAGCCAACAACACCAATTATCTCTGGTGGTATGAACGCATTGCGCCTGCCAGGCTTCTTTGAGAACCTGGGCCACGGGAACGTGATTAATACAGCGGGCGGCGGTGCTTATGGTCACATTGACTCGCCAGCAGCTGGTGCTCTTTCATTGAGCCAATCATACGAGTGCTGGAAATCTGGTGCGGATCCTATCGAGTTTGCAAAAGAGCACAAAGAATTTGCTCGAGCTTTCGAGTCATTTCCGAAAGATGCGGACAAGATATTCCCTGGATGGCGTCAAAAACTAGGTGTTCACAAGTAAGGCGAACGTTTAGTTAAAGAAGAGCCCCTGCCGGAAATACTTGCAGGGGCTTTTTTAACCCAGTCAAACCTACTGATTCAGTCGGGTATGGCATAAATGGAGGACCGCATGAGCGATACGTTCGACATCAAACAATATCAAATTGAGCAAGAGCCTTTTTATCAAGCTCAAGAAAACGAAGTAGCTTTGTACGAAGCTGCCTATGCAGCACGTTTGCCAGTTATGCTAAAAGGTCCGACCGGATGCGGAAAGTCGCGTTTTGTTGAACATATGGCTTGGAAGTTGGGTAAGCCACTAATTACGGTCGCTTGTAACGAGGATATGACGGCGTCTGATCTGGTTGGGCGTTATTTGCTAGATGCAAATGGCACACGGTGGTTAGACGGGCCGCTTACTCTCGCTGCACGTTATGGCGCGATATGCTATTTAGATGAAATCGTCGAGGCACGTCAAGATACAACGGTGGTAATTCACCCGCTTACTGACCATCGTCGCTCCTTACCATTAGACAAAAAGGGTGAGCTGGTAAAAGCGCATCCAGACTTTCAACTGGTGATTTCCTACAACCCCGGTTATCAGAACTTGATGAAGGATCTGAAACAGTCAACCAAGCAACGCTTTGCGGGGCTGGAATTTGACTATGCAAAACCAGAAGTAGAAATTGGAATTGTAAGCAAAGAAACGGGTATTGTTAGTGAGATTTCTGCCAAATTGGTCAAAATCGGCGAAACAGCACGTAATCTAAAAGGTCATGGTCTTGATGAAGGTATTTCAACAAGATTATTGGTCTATGCCGCAACACTTATCCAGCAAGGGATTGCACCTCGGGATGCTTGTCGTATGGCATTGGTAAGACCCATAACGGATGATGCGGATATACGTGACACGCTTGATCACGCGATAGACGCAGTTTTTGCAGAATAAATGACGATGACCGCGACTCCAGAAGAGCGTCAGCTTTTGAAGTGCAACTTTAAGCGCGTGCAAGCCGTGTTTGATGATTGCGTGGCAGATGCACGCTTGCATTTAAGCGCGACGGGGATCTTCGCATATATTGAAGGTGCAAATGCGATAAACCGTACTGGACGCGGAGAAGAGCCTGTATTGGTGTATTTGGAAGAAATGCCTCAGGTTGCATCGCGATTGGGAGAAGACGTAATTGAAGAGGTGGTCAGCTTCACTCGTACTTTGGCTAAATCGCCGAATAGCAAAGCCATCCCAAATTTTTTACAGAGTTTAGGCGCGGCAGCGCGAGCCTTGGCAAATCGCGAACTATTTAGCGAATATCTAAATCTGGTAGTGCAGACAGCGATACGCACCAGTCCAAAAGTACATGGCATTGATTCAATGTACACCAGCCCATGTCTGCCAGACTTCCTAGATAGCGTACCGCATTTATTAACACTGCTATCTCTAGGCGGAATAAAAAAATGGGTAGATTACGGCACCCTCGCCTATCCAAATGACCCAGATAGGCAACAAGAATACTTTCAGTTAAAAACGGCAGACAGTCGTGCAGTGGTGCAACGCGAACGTCATGGAACGCTATTTACCGATAGTGAGCGCAAACTTGACTTGTATCTGCGCGGTTTATGGCAGGAAGATGCGCAATTTATTCCCTACTCTCTAGCCTTTGATGAGATACGCAAGCCCATGCCATATTTGAATGAGCAAGGTCTGCATTTGCCTGATGTTTATGACGACTTGCCAAATGGGGTGAGAGGAATAGATCGCTACCGCGCATTACTAGCGCACCTGAGTGCACACCGCCGTTGGACAACACAGCTGATAGCAGACAATCTGAGCCCATTTCAGCGCATGGCCGTCGAGGTGTTCGAAGATGCTCGTGTTGAATATTTGGCAATGCAAGAATTCCCGGGTCTTCGCTCGCTTTGGTGCAAGCTACATCCGCAACCAATAGAGGGTGTAGAGCAAGTCGAAGGCATGTCGTATATTCGCCATCGTTTGGCAATATTGTCTCGTGCCCTGCTAGACCCAGCGCATACCTACCAAAACGCAGCGATTCAGAAATATGTTGCCTTATTTGCAGAGCTTATGGCGAAAGGCGCTACGCGCACAGAGGATATTCAGCTACTAGGTGTGAAATTCATAGCTGAAACCAAGGTTGCAAGCGATTCCGCAGGCAAAATATATTTCGAAGATACCGAAATTGATTACCGCGATGACAACCGCATAATGTGGGTGTTTATCGAGGAGGGTGATGAAGAAACCTATGAAGAGCGCCCTCGCCCACCAGCAGAGTCAGATGATGTATTTAAAGTTCCACCACGTATGTATCCCGAGTGGGATTACGGTGCTGAACATTATCGTCCGGATTGGGTAAGTCTTTACGAACACATGCACCCCAAGAAAAATCCAGCGCATATTGATAAGCTGTTGGAAAAACATAGTGCGCTAGCAAAACGCCTTAAGAAAATAATTGATCTACTTAAGCCGCAAAATAAAGTGCGCATTCGCTATCAAGAAGAAGGTGCAGAGCTAGATCTTGATGTAGCAGTTCGGTCTCTGATAGATTTCAAAAGCGGTGCTCAGCCTGATATTCGTATCAATATGAGCCATCGACATGGTGGACGTAGTGTTGCAATATCTTTGTTGCTGGATTTATCTGCTTCATTGTCAGATGTTCCCGAGGGCTGTACACAATCCAAACTTGAGATAAGTCAGGAGGCTGTATCGCTGCTAGCATGGGCAGTGGATCAAATGGGTGACCCATTAGCAATAGGAGGGTTTCACTCTGATACGCGCCATAATGTGCGTTATTGGCACTTTAAGGGCTACAAAGAACCCTGGGGCGACGATGTAAAAGGTCGTCTTGCAGGAATGGAGGCGAATTATTCTACCAGAATGGGTGCTGCGATTCGCCACGCGGGGCATTATCTTGCACATCAACAAGCCGATAAAAAATTACTATTGGTTTTGACCGATGGGGAGCCTGCTGATATCGACACCAGTGATGCGCGTTTGTTGATTGAAGATGCGCGAATCTCGGTGCGCGAGTTAGATCAGGAAAACATTTACACCTATTGCATCAACCTAGATCCGAAGGCAGATGAGTATGTCGCCGATATTTTCGGCAAAAATTATGCTGTGATTGACAACATAGCGCGATTGCCAGAACGCCTGCCGCAATTGTTTATGTCATTGGTTAAGTAAACAGGCATAGAGAGCAATTGCGAAAACAGGTAAAATCCGAAAGTTACTAATTTAAATCAATTGGGAGAACGCAGCATGAACAAAAATTTAATTCAGTTTATCATCGAAGAAGAGCGCCAGTTTCCAGCTGCAACCGGTGAATTTACGGCCTTGCTGGGCGATATCACCATCGCGTGCAAGAAGATTGCACACGCAGTGAACAAGGGCGCGCTAATCGGTGTGCTGGGAAGCGCGGGAAGCGAAAATATTCAAGGTGAAACTCAGAAGAAGCTAGACGTTATTACTAATGACATCTTTATTGCTGAGAATGAGTGGAGTGGTCACTTGGGCGCGATGGCTTCTGAAGAAATGGATGACATCTATCCAATCCCTGCAAAATACCCAAAGGGTAAGTACTTGCTAACGTTTGATCCCTTGGATGGCTCATCAAATATTGATGTAAACATTTCAGTGGGTACGATTTTTTCTATTCTGCGTTGCCCTGAAGGCGTAGAGAACCCAACTGCGGAAGATTTCCTACAGCCAGGCACAAAACAAGTGTGCGCCGGTTATGCTTTATACGGCCCAGCTACTATGTTGGTAATTACTACCGGTAACGGAGTTAATGGCTTTACGCTAGACAACGATATTGGCGAATTCATGTTGTCACACCCGAAAATGACTATTCCAGAAGATACGCAAGAATTTGCTATCAATATGTCAAACCGTCGTTACTGGGAAGAGCCAGTACAGCGTTATATTGAAGAGTGCGTAAAAGGTAAAGATGGCGGACGCGAGAAAAACTTCAATATGCGTTGGGTTGCATCAATGGTTGCAGAAATACATCGTATTCTGACTCGTGGTGGTATCTTTTTGTACCCGTTTGACAATAAGGAAGTAGGCAAGGCTGGTAAGTTACGTTTGTTGTACGAAGCCAATCCAATGTCATTCATCGTGGAGCAAGCAGGTGGACTATGTTCTACAGGACGCGAGCGTATTATGGAATTGCAACCAAATGGCTTGCATCAGCGTGTTCCAGTAATTATGGGATCTAAGAACGAAGTCGAGCGTGTGGTCGGATACCACAAAGGAGTTTAAGTATGTCGAAGCCGCTTGTTTCAATCATAATGGGTAGTGCCAATGATTGGGAGGTTATGCAGCAGGCAGCTCGTGCATTGCAGGATTTTGGGGTTGAATTCGATGCGCGAGTAATTTCTGCGCATCGTTCTCCCGATCTGTTGCTAGACTACATCGAGGAAATGAGCTCGCAAGGTGTACAAAGCTTTATTGCTGGTGCTGGTGGAGCTGCGCACTTGGCTGGCGTAATTTCAGGCAAAACAACTTTGCCAGTATTGGGCGTGCCCATCCCTTCGAAGTATTTAAAAGGGATGGACTCGCTCTTGTCGATTGTGCAGATGCCAAAGGGAATTCCAGTAGCAACGTTTGCTATTGGTGAAGCCGGAGCCGCTAATGCGGGTTTGTTTGCAGTTTCGATGTTGGCGTTAAGCAATCCGCAATTAGCAGAAAAGCTTGTCGAATATAGAAAAAAACAGGCGGAGCAAGTTGCCGCTGTGACTTTACCTTCCCTAAGCTGATATGAACGCATTGCACGAATCAAACCTAAGTAGTTTAAAGCTTTTACATCGCGGCAAAGTGCGAGATCTGTATGAAGTAGATGTAGATAATTTGCTGATTGTTCAAACAGATCGTTTATCCGCATTTGATGTGATTTTGCCAACGCCGATTCCAGGCAAAGGCGAAGTGCTAACTACGGTATCAAATTTCTGGTTTAAAAAACTGGCTCACATTATTCCAAATCATTTTACTGGTATCGATCCAGAAAGCGTGGTTAAGACTGATGCTGATCGTGAGCAAGTGCGGGGCCGTTCTTTTGTTGCCAAGAAATTAAAGCCACTAGCTATAGAAGCAATTGTGCGTGGCTATTTAGTTGGATCTGGTTGGAAGGATTATAAAAAAACGGGTGCTGTGTGCGGGATAGAGCTGCCAGCAGGACTGCAAGAAGCTCAGAAATTAGCTCAGCCCTTGTTTACGCCTTCGACCAAGGCTGCAGTGGGCGACCACGATGAAAATATTTCATTCGCAGAAACCGAAAAGTTATTGGGTAGCGAACGCGCAAAACAAGTAAGAGATGCGACTCTGAGTCTTTACAAAGAAGCTGCGGACTATGCGCTACTGCACGGTATTATTATCGCGGACACTAAGTTTGAATTTGGTGTTGATAGTGAAGGCACTTTATATCTGATTGATGAAGTGCTTACACCTGATTCATCACGCTTTTGGCCTGCGGATCAATATAAAGTGGGAAGCAACCCGCCTAGCTTTGATAAGCAGTTTGTGCGAAATTGGCTGGAAACAACAGGCTGGGATAAGCAGTCCCCTGCTCCAGAAGTTCCAGTTGATGTACAACGCGGTACCGCAGATAAGTATCGCGAAGCACAACGTCTTCTTACAGGCGAATGACCACAATAACTAATCTTGTAGATGGATTCCAGCGCTTTCGAGAGCAGCATTTCGAAAGCAACGATAGTTTATATCAACAGTTGGTAAAAGAAGGGCAGACGCCTAACACGCTAGTTGTGGCTTGTTGTGATTCACGGGTTGATCCGGCTCTTGTGCTGGATTGCGCACCAGGGGATCTATTTGTAATTCGTAATGTGGCGAATCTGGTTCCTCCGTCACAAAGTCGCGCAGGCCACCATGGCACTTCAGCAGCAATTGAATATGCAATACGGAATTTGTCCGTGGAGCATATTATTGTATTGGGTCACGCTCATTGTGGGGGGATCACCACTTTAGTTGAGACTGGTGGTGTGAACAATCCTGATTCATATATCGCAGACTGGATGCACTTAGTGGAAAGTGCACGTGCGAGTGTAGTGGCCGACTTTCCAGATGCTCCGATAGAAAAACAGATTCAAGCGTGTGAACAACGCGCTATCTTAGTATCGCTGAACAATTTAATGACATTTCCGTGGATAAAAGAGCGTGCAGATAGTGGTGCATTAACTTTACATGGTTGGTATTTTGATATTGAGTTGGGGCAGCTTTTACAATTCGATACACAAACATGTAAGTTTGAAGCAATGATCTCAGCGAAAAGTCGGGACCATGTCGAAAAAGAATAAAGTTTCTAACGTAATTCCAGAAGTGCAGAAAGGAATTTCGCACAGCCCCGCTGAGGGAAAAAGCTCTTTAGATATTCAAAAAGACAACTTTCGTCATCGCTTTGAGTTGCGCAAAGAACTAGGACGCGGCGCTGCGGGCGAGGTGCATTTGGCGTATGATACCTATTTAGAGCGCGAGGTTGCGCTAAAACTTACCCGGACAGGCTATTTAGATAATCCGCAGGAAAGTATTCGCAATCGCAAAATGTGGCTGAACGAAACACGTTTGGCAGGCAAGTTGAAGCACCCGTTTATCGTGGAGATATACGAAGCGTGTAGCACTGATGAGCTAGATTATCTGGTCATGGAGTATGTGCCAGGTGGGACGCTTAAGCAGCACACTTCATTTGACAATCTCCTGCCAATAAGCCGACTGGTCGATATCCTGTACAAGGTTTGTAATGCCTTGGACTACTCGCACAAAATGGGGATTCTTCACCGTGATATAAAGCCAAGCAATGTGTTGCTGGGTGATGATAACGCAGTGAAAGTTTCAGATTTTGGCGCAGCATTCTTATTAAATTCAGATACAACTCAGGTCGATATGGTCGGCACACTGCCATTTATGCCGCCAGAGCAATTTATGCAAGCAAGGCCATCAATGCAGTCAGATGTCTATGCAGTGGGAGTCATGGCATACCAATTACTTACAGGCATGTTGCCATTTACGGCTAAATCATATGATGAAATGATTTATCAGAAGCTGCATGAAGAAGCTCTGCCCCTTGAGACTCGCCGCCTCGATATTCCACAAGCGCTTCGGTTTGCTGTGCATCGTGCCATGCACCGCGATAAGGATATGCGTTACAGCACGTGGAAATCATTTTGCGATGATTTAGCCGCTGCGCTACCAAGCGTAGCTAGACCAGAAGAGGTGCGTTTCGACTCCGCGCGCTTTGATATATTGCGTAATTTGACGTTTTTTGAAAACTTTACAGATAACGAAGTTTGGGAAACGGTTGGTATTTGCCAATGGCAAGAAAGCCGAGCAGGCGAATATATCGTGCGCGAAAACGAAACGGGTAGCAGTCTATTTGTAATGATAAATGGCGAGGCTATCGTCACGAAAAATGATGTTGAGTTGACCAGAATGCACACTGGAAGTTGTTTTGGCGAAATCGCATATTTAGATGAGTCGCGGCATGTAAGACTGGCAACAGTGAAAGCCATAAGCAAAATAAGTTTGATCGTAATTGAAGGAGACTCCTTGCAACATTCAAGCGATAGTCTTCAAGCTAGTTTTGCGAAAGCATTTTTGAATTTAATGATATCGCGCATTAAAGAAACAGATCGTCGTCTACTAGCTGTTTTACTGGCTAGGCCTGGCGCAAGTAATTAAATTCACCAATCGCCCGATGTGTGAAATATTCACACGCCATGTTATGATACTAATGTGAATACGAACATAAAGCCCCCCGTCGCTTCCCATACCCCTCCCCCCGCACTGATAGCTGCATTGCGCAACTTACTACGTCCGTTGATAAAGTTGTTATTGATTAACGGTATTACCTATCCTTTTCTATCAAACTTGTTAAAGTCACTGTATGTGGAAGTGGCAAGAGAAGAGTTTGTACTAAACGGAAAGCCACAAACGGATAGTCGTGTTAGTTTGCTTAGTGGAGTGCACCGCAAAGATGTTAGACGTTTGGGTGAAGAAAGACAGCAAGAGCTAGAAGCCCCGCCAGCAGTGACGCTAGGGGCAAAGTTGGTCGCGGTCTGGACGACAAATTCAATATATTTAGATAAAAATGGTAAACATATTCCATTGCCACGCCAAGTTAGCGAAGGTGGAGTAAAGTCGTTTGAGGGATTGGTAAGTTCGGTGAGCAAAGATATTCGCTCACGAGTAATACTAGATGAATGGTTACGTATTGGTATAGCGCATATAAATGACAAAGATTTTGTATGCTTAAACACTAACGCATTTATTCCTGAAAATGGCTACGACGAAAAAGCGTATTTTTTCGGACAAAACCTACATGACCATATTGCAGCAGGGGCACACAATATTCTTGGAGAAAAACCAGCTTATCTGGATAGAAGCGTTTACTACGATAATTTGAGTCCTGACTCTGTTACAGAGCTCGCCGAACTGTCAAAAACAAAGGGTATGCAAGCATTGCTTGAAATAAATAAGCATGCGAGAGACTTGCAAGAAGCCGATACAGAAAAAACTAATGCCAATCATCGAATTAATTTTGGCATGTACTATTTTGCAGCTGAAGAAAAAGGCATACAGAATGAAAACTAAATTAGTTTGTTTAGCTTGGATAGTAACGAGCATAATTTTGCTGCAACCCACAATTTCTCTGGCAGGTATTGCTTGTAGTGGTATTGGTGGCACAGTTAGTACAGCCGATTGCGAAATGAGCCACAAAATAATTGACTCAGGCATCGGAGGGACTGGCCACGGGGGTATAGGCGGAACTGGTGTGATCGCAAATAAAGCAGGAATTGGCGGAACGGGGCAAGTTCAAAATAATGGTGGAATAGGTGGAACTGGGATCGTAGGGATTATTACCGGTTTCGGTAGCATCTGGGTGAACGGACTTGAGGTTCAGTACGGTTCTCAGACACAAGTAGCAGGCAATAACTCAAACATTAATACACTGGCTATAGGGCAGGTAGTAGTAGTAGAAGCACAAGGAAGCAATAAAGAACTTCAAGCAAATCGAATATCCGTAGTCGATGCGGTTGCGGGTCAGATCTCGTCTTTAAATGAAGCAAAGGGAACAATAACTGTACTTGGACAAACAGTAAGCGTTACGCAAGAGACAATAATGCAAGATCATCTAGTAGCGCAAAACACTGCAAAGTTTAATGCAGGAGATTCCGTGAAGGTGAGCGGACTTCGGCTTCAGAATGGTGAAATTGTAGCTTCCAGAATTGAAAAGCTTGGGGAATTGGCAGAGTCCAGCGTGGTGGGACCAATAACAAATATTGATGGCAATGAACTTGAAATATATGGATTGAAAGTCAGAGTACCAGCGGGGCTAACTTTACGAATAGATCAAGAAGTTGTGGTGCGAGGGAGTGTAAAAGAAGGAATATTGATGGCAAGAGACGTTACTCAAAGCCCATCAACTCAATTGTACGGACGAACAAAGCAAATTAATCTGCAAGGGTATGTGGGCGACATATCATCGAAAGGGAATATTAAAGTAGGAAATCTCGATGTGCTGGTGTCCGAATCATCAATAGTAGGCAAAGAAAAACAGAAAACGTTGGCTACTGGCGAATTAGTTCAGATAAGCGGATATTTCATAAATGACCATAGCGTAATGGCAGATAGGATTGAGATCAGCCGAGACCGAATTGATAGAGTGCATCTGGATTTGATAGGAAGATCTGAACATGTAGCGCCTGAAAGAGCTGAGCATGTCGAACGTGAACATAGAGTGGAAAGAAATGAACGTATAGATCGGCCCGACCGGCCAGATCACGCAGATCTCTCAGACATTGCGAACCCATCCGAGCACTCTCACGAATGAAAATGCGGCGGGCACAAGGTTTAATATACGCTCTATCAGCTGGTTTGATATCCTTCTATGCGATTAGTCAGATGAGTGTAGCGGGAACACTAAGCATGGGCAGCGGAGTAGATTACAGCAGCGGAAAATATGGCGGCACGTCAGAGACTAGTGTTACTTATATACCAATAACTGGAAAATATGAAACAGGAGATTGGCTGTATAAACTGACAGTGCCATATGTAAGTGTCACTGGGCCTGCAAATGTGACACCAAATATCGGACTAGCAGTATATGCAAATAAAAACATTAGGACGGATGCTGGGCTAGGCGATATTGTCGCAACAACAAGCTATAGTTTAATAAATTCAAGAAGCAAAAATGTAGTAGTGGATTTAACAGGTAAAATAAAGTTTGGAACGGCGGATAAGTATAAAGGGCTAGGCAGCGGAGCGATTGATTACGCAGCAGAAGTGAGTATTTATAAAATACTGGCTAGATCAAGTATTTTTGCTAGTTTAGGCTACAAAGTCTTTGGTACTTCACAAGGCTATACATTGAATAATGCACTGTTCGGCTCTCTCGGCGTAAGTCAAAAATTTGGTGAACGAACCAGTGTTGGCTTGATATATGACTACAGAGAGCCTGTCACTATATGGAGTGATTCACAGGAGATGTGGACGTTGTATCTAAACCAGAAAATAAGTCTCAAATGGAAAGCCCAAACATACCTCTTTAGCGGTGTCGGCAGATCAAGTCCTGCTGTCGGCGGTGGTGCAATGTTAACTAAAAAGTTCTGAGACTGAATTACCTAGGAGAGTTTGATGAGCCGCCCTTGAGTTCACGAAAACGCAATTTATCAGTATCAAAGCGCGCCTTCACGCTAGCACTCTCACGTTCATTTTGCTGCAAATCCTTTTGTAGTCTAGCAATCCGAGACTGATTCCCAGCAATATCAACAAGCAAAGATTTTGGAATTGTCTTGCCTTGCTTGCTTAGCCCACTTTGTTCACTTTGTAAGCCAGCAAGAGAAGCTTTTGCAGAGCTAAGCATGGTGCCAATACTATTGATGCGAGCACTAACCTGCTGCAAGCCGCGATCACGAGCAAGGTCGATTTCATTTTCATTGCTGAAAGTACTTAATAAAGCTCGATCACGACGTTTGGCATGAATGGCGGCTTTCTTCTCTACCTTTTTCTTGGCGATCTCAGCATCTTTAACACGCTGTTGTTCAGCAGTAAGAACAACAATACGTCTTTTTACACGCCCCTTGCTGCTAAGTTCGCTTACATTTCTGTTCGCGTACTTAGGAGGAATAGTTTCACCGTAATGAGTCGTGCCGTTATCGTCGATCCATTTAAAAAGTTTGGCTTCAGCATTAACACACAGCAGACTGCCAATAATAACGCCACCAAGCAATAAATTAGATTTAAGCATTTTGTACCCCATAACGATCTCGATAAGATTGCACCGCTTGCAGATGCGGGGCTAGCTCAGCTTGCCCGTGAAGAAAAGTAAGCAAATCATCAAGAGCGGCAATATTAATGACAGGAATATCAAAGTCGCGAGCAACCTCCTGCACCGCAGATAATTCACCCTGTCCTCGTTCCATTCTATCAAGGGCGATGACGACGCCACAAGGTGTGGCACCCGCCGCACGAATAATATCGATTGATTCACGCACCGAAGTGCCAGCAGAGATCACATCGTCAATAATGAGCACCCTCCCCTGCAGCTTTGCCCCAACCATATTGCCACCCTCGCCATGATCCTTGGCTTCTTTACGATTAAAGCAGTACGGAACGCTACGACCTTGATCGGCAAGACACATTGATGTCCCCGCAACCAAGGGGATACCCTTATAAGCTGGGCCAAACAACATATCGAAATCAACACTAGATGCGAGTATCGCTTGAGCATAAAACTGACAAAGCGTGCGCAAGGCAGCACCATCTTGGAACAAGCCAGAGTTAAAAAAATACGGAGACAAGCGCCCTGCTTTGGTTTGAAACTCACCAAAACGAAGAACATTTTGTTCAACAGCAAATTGTATGAAATCTTGACGATAATCTTGCATAAAACCTCGAAAAACATTTTAAGAAGGAACAGAGAGTCCACCACAACCAAGTTGAGCCATTATAATGCGCGTATTCAAAAAACGAGAAAATACATGCGCGTCATTACACTAAATTTAAATGGTATTCGTTCAGCCCACAAAAAGGGGCTGCTGGAATGGTTTGGCAAACAGCATGCTGATATTCTATGCGTACAAGAATTAAAAGCACAAGCGGCTGACTTAACGCAAGATATGGTCGCCCCATTAGGCTATCACGGGCATTTTCATTATGCGGAAAAAAAAGGCTATAGTGGCGTAGGTATTTACAGCAAAAACAAACCCGATAAAGTGATCGTGGGACTAGGAATTGAAGAATTCGACGTAGAAGGACGCTACATCGAAGCACAGTTCGGTAATTTAAGCGTGATATCACTTTACCTACCATCCGGATCAAGTGGTGAAGAAAGACAAGCCGTAAAATACAGATTTCTAGACGCATTTCTGCCGCATTTGAAACAACTCTACGCCAGTGGGCGCGAAATTATTGTGTGTGGAGATTGGAATATTGCGCACACAGAAAAAGATATAAAAAACTCGAAGGGCAATAAAAAGAATTCGGGATTTTTACCGGAAGAAAGAGCCTGGCTTACAAAGCTATTTGATGAGGTCGGCTTCGTAGATGTATTTCGAAAACTACATCCTGAATTAGAAACCTACACCTGGTGGTCAAACCGAGGCCAAGCATGGGCGAAAGATGTAGGCTGGAGACTAGACTATCAGGCGGTAACGCTGAGCATGGCGGAGAAAGCACACAGCACCAGTGTCTACCAAGAACAACGATTCAGCGATCATGCGCCAATGACGGTTGATTACGAGGATTAAAGCTAAAACCTTCACCACAGAGACACAGAGAAAAGCAAAGCAACCTAACTTACAGCTGTGGCATCACCTGTCGAGTGCACAAAATAATTTGCCTTCGTCCCCTCTCCCGCAAGCGGGATAACCAGCGACTTGCACGGCTATATCGTGCTTAGTCGATTGGCTATAACCAATCACTTGCCGCGATTTGTGCGGCTTAGTGAGATGGCTAGTCATTCCATCAGTAGTTTTATCAGAAGGCTAGGGTGAGCGAAGTTGAATTCCAGTAAGCGGATGCTGAGTAACTTTCATCCCAACTCCTCACGAACTCAGGGCTACGCAGCTCATCTCTTGGCACCATTAGAGTGAACGGCACCCAGCACGGTCACTGGAACGTCACGGGCTTCTGCTGTGTGCCATCAAGAGACAGTCGGAGTTGAGATTGACCTGCTCCAAACCGGTCACTCGAGATTAGCTTATCAGATCACCAGTTAGCGGCCTGTGAAGAACTCACTCAATGTAGAAATTTCGAGCGACCATGTTTTGAAAGTTATATAGCGTTATAGGTCTCTGTGCGATTTTCAGGCCGACCAAAATAACTACACGACTGTGATCTATTGTGATTAAACGACGGCTTTTTTCAAATTATGCTCTTGCTAATTCTGTGCTAATTCTTGATTGCTATCTTCACAACCACGCGAATATCCGCGCAATTTGTAAGGAGCGATCATCATGAAACAAAAATACAATTTTTTGGCATTAGCCATTTTTTCAGTGGCTGCCATCGCAACCGCATATGCCGCAACTTCCTCAAAAAATGATGCGCTTGCAATTTCATCGGCAAATGTCAGTCTGACTCAAGCTGTGACAACTGCCGAGCAGCATGTCGTCGGAAAGGCTGCGCGCGCTGAATATGAGCATCACAAAGGGCAGTGGGTGTTTGATGTAGAGGTAGTGAAAGGCAAGCAGGTCATGGATGTGAAGGTTGATCCAATTAGCGGCAAAATCCTTTCCGTTGTTAAGGACGACACAGATCATGACGATGCGCATGACAAAGAAGATTGATCGAAATTAACACCCAAGCGAATATGCCGTTTGGGTGGCTTTTTGATCAATGGCTCACTATCAATATCGGGAGAACATCCAAATGAAAACCCTAACGCGCGACGACTCAATGCAGATGCTGAATAAGGTTCCTGAAGTCACCCTCTATTTCTGGATCATCAAGATTATGTGCACCACTGTCGGCGAAACCGCTGCAGATTTTTTGAACGTTGATTTACAGTTCGGCTTGGCTGCTACTTCCACAGTGACAAGTGTCCTGCTAGCTGTTTTTATGGTCATGCAACTGCGCAGTAAAAAATATGTGCCGTGGTTATATTGGTTGGTGGTGGTACTGATCAGCACTGTCGGAACGCTGATAACGGACAATCTCGTGGATAATTTCGGTGTTGCGCTGGAAACTACGACCATCGCATTTAGCCTAGCACTCGTGGCAACCTTTGCAGCGTGGTACATCAGCGAAAAAACCTTATCTATTCACTCTATATTTACAAGCAAGCGAGAGCTATTTTACTGGGCGGCAATATTGTTCACATTTGCACTCGGTACGGCAGCTGGCGACCTAGTGGCAGAAGGATTGAGTCTGGGTTACGCGAAATCTACATTGATGTTTGCGGGCATGATAGGAATCGTAATGATGGCCTACTTCGGCTTCAAGGCAAATGCCATTGCAGCATTCTGGGTGGCTTATATTTTGACCAGACCGCTGGGCGCATCATTAGGCGATTATTTAATGCAGCCAAATGCGAATGGCGGTATTGGTTTGGGCGCGGCCTTCACGAATGCAGTCTTTTTGATAAGCATCGTAGGCTTGGTAATTTATTTGACTGTCACACGTCAAAAAATAGGGGAACAAACATGAACGACACAAGCAAAAATGCGTTGAGCAAAGTTCCCGAGGTAACCTTGCTCTTCTGGATCATCAAAATTGCTGCTACAACGTTGGGCGAAACGGGGGGCGATGCAGTATCCATGTCGATGCACCTAGGTTATCTTGTTGGTACGCTTATTTTCGCAGCAATTTTCCTTATGGCCGTGGCGATTCAGATCAAGGTAAAAGGGTTTCATCCATTGCTGTATTGGACGACCATCATTGCAACTACCACGGTGGGCACTACTTTGGCGGATTATGCAGACCGTTCGCTTGGTATCGGCTATGCAGGTGGTTCATCACTCTTGCTAATTCTGCTGATGGCGTCTCTGGCTATCTGGTACCGAAGCTTAGGTTCGGTATCAGTCGTGAGTATCAGTTCTACCAAGGCCGAAGTATTCTACTGGGTCACGATCATGTTTTCTCAGACACTAGGCACTGCACTGGGCGACTGGACGGCGGATACAGCAGGTCTTGGTTATGAGGGAGGAGCTATAGTATTTGGTGCGCTGCTGTTACTCGTTGCTGCTGCATATTTCTGGACTAAGCTATCTCGTACCATACTATTTTGGGCTGCATTCATACTCACCCGCCCGTTGGGTGCTGTTGTAGGCGACTTTCTGGACAAGCCTATTGATGCCGGTGGGCTGGCATTAAGTCGCTATACTGCGTCGGCATTACTACTAGTATTCATTCTGGCCTGCATCCTAATTTTTGACCACAGGGCTGCAAAACAAAGTCATTGATGCAATTCCAGCCAATTTGATTCACTCGTTGATGAGTCTTGCTGTGTAGGTGATAAGAACCGCTTACACTAGCTTGAATATATATCACGGTGCAATTCAAACTTAGCTCAACGATAGAGGAAAGAGGCGATGCGGATTTTGCTGGTTGAAGACGATGCCATGATTGGGGCTGCTGTTTCTGTCGCGCTTAAGGATGCAGCCTATAGCGTGGACTGGGTCAGGGATGGCATAACCGCCGGCAACGTGCTTGAGCAAGGCGAGCAGCAGTGTGTGTTGCTTGATCTGGGTTTGCCAAAGCGTGATGGTTTGGAAGTACTTCGCCGCCTGCGACTAAGCGGAAGTACGGTGCCGGTCATTGTCATTACGGCACGTGATGCCGTAGAAGACCGGGTCAAGGGGTTGGATTTTGGCGCTGATGATTATCTGGTAAAACCTTTTGATGTTAACGAATTGCTGGCGCGTATTCGTGCAGTTATACGACGCAAAGGTGGACAAGCGGCACCACTACTCAGCAACGGCAAAGTGAGCCTTGATCAGGCAACCAGAGAAGCCTGTTGTGGCGATACGGTGGCACTTTTAAGCGCACGAGAGTTTGCACTGTTACACGCACTGCTGCTGCGTCCAGGCGCGATACTTACCCGTGCCGAGCTTGAAGAACGTATTTATGGCTGGAACGAAGAAGTGGAAAGCAATGCAGTTGATTTTTTAATTCACGGTGTGCGCAAAAAGCTTGGGCCGGATGCTATCAAAAATGTGCGCGGTGCAGGCTGGATGGTGGAGAAATTAATATGAAGCGTTCTTTACAACGACACCTTTCGTTGGTGTTGGGAAGTGTCGTTTTGCTTGCAGGATTAGTGGCCGCTGCGACGTCCTTTGGTCTCGCGTATTTTGAGGCAAAAGAGTTTCAGGATGACATGCTGCGACAGATTGCCCTACTGTCACTCGGCGAAAGCCGAAATTCCTCTACATCAACTTCGCAACAGTCAGCACTGAATAATGATGCAATTACTGACCCAGAGTCCCTCGTCACGATTTTTCATCTACCCAGTGATACAGCTCCCGTCTGGCTCAAACGCGACTTGTCGCCTGGCCTGCACACGTTGAACACCGATGTTGAGCAGATACGTGTCTTCGTGCGTGGAGGTCAGGTGCGCACGATCGTAGTGCAACCCACAGAAGCGCGCGATGAGCTGGCGATCAATAGCGCATTGCGCACCCTGATCCCTTTGCTACTGTTACTGCCCCTGCTGATGTGGCTGATTGTGCGCATTGTGCACAGTCAACTCGCGCCAATCAGCAGCTTGTCCAAAAGTCTGGACGAGCAGTCTGCTCATAACCTCGGTCCGCTACAAAGCGATGGCCTGCCACAGGAAATCATCCCCTTTGTTTATGCTATCAACCGATTGCTGGAGCGGGTCAATCACTTGACGGGGCAACAAAGGCGTTTCATTGCCGATGCAGCACATGAATTGCGGAGCCCTCTCACCGCACTCTCCATTCAAGCACAGAATCTGACACACGCAGAATCACTGGATGCCATGCGTGAGCGAGTTGCCCCATTACAAAATGGTATCGAGCGTGCTCGACAACTGACTGAACAACTATTGAACCTCGCCAGAACACAAGCCGGAACAGAAGGAGATTCGGCGGTTAACGTCTCGGTAATGGCGCGAGAACTAATCGCCGAATACTTGCCACTGGCTGAAGCTAAGCGCATTGATCTGGGGCTGGATGAAATCGCGCCACTTTTTCTGCGAGCTGAGCCTGATGCGTTGCGGCTAATACTCAAAAACGCGCTGGAAAATGCACTTAAGTACACGCTGGAAGGGGGTGAGGTGACGCTTCGGCTCTTGCCAGGCGACAAGGAGTCCCTCATTGAGGTTGTCGATAACGGTCAAGGGATTCCAATCTCGGAACGCGAGCGGATTTTTGATTCGTTTTACCGTATACCGGGGGTATCTGGCGAAGGTAGTGGACTTGGACTGGCGATTGCTCGGGAAGCAGCAAACCGTTTGGGCGGCACAGTGAGCGTACATGAGCGATCAGAAGTGCGCGGCCTTGTGTTTCGTTACCGACAAGCTTGTGAGTAGCGCTCTGATAGACGCAACAGCCGTGTGCGATTATTCAAATTACCAGTAAGGATAAGCTTATGTCGTGGAAAGTATTTGCGCTGGGCTCCGCTTTTTTTGCAGGCCTAACAGCCATTTTTGGCAAGCTTGGCGTCGAAGGTCTAAACTCAAATCTGGCGACGTTAATTCGGACGGCGATCATTTTTGCAATGACTGTTGCTATCGTGGCTTTTCGCGGTGAATGGCAATTACCCAGAACATGGGAAGTACGTCCTGTTATTTTTCTTGTGTTATCAGGGATGGCAACGGGGTTCTCTTGGCTCCTTTATTACCGTGCATTACAATTGGCGCCTGCTTCTCAAGTGGCGCCGATTGATAAACTGAGCGTAGTGTTTGCAATCGTCCTTGGAGTAGTATTCCTAGGAGAAGTCCTGACTGTGAAGCTGGTAATAGGCGGCATTCTGATTGTTTCAGGCGTCCTGTTCATAGCATGGCCCTGAATATGAATATCCGTGATGCAGTCAGTGGACTTTCGTTAATTAAATTGCAGCAAAGCGGACCGTTGTCTATGACTCTTGAGGGTCGATAACAGCCTATCGTTCACATGACCTGATAGTCGGCTAAGGGCAATGAGCAGACCTATATGGTAGCCAGCTCGACGAGATGCTTCCTAGCCAGCTACGCTAATCTTGGCAAGAATGGCTGTCATAGCAGCAACAGCCAAACTCGACCAAGAAAGCTCCTGCGGTCGGCTAAATTTGAGTTAAGTAACATTTCGTGGAGGTTTTTTAGCTCTTTTTCGTGCCAAATGTACAGCTACTAACACCTGCTTTCGGTCGTCTCTAAGTCCTCTGTGTCGATGCACTAATTCCTTAAGTCTGCTGTTTACCCCACCCTCAACATGATTCGTTGTGCGTGGCACATACGGGTGATCAATGAAGGTAAAAAAATGCGGCTGCGCATTACGAATGAGTGAGCGTGCAGCCCGAATGTTGCGGTGCGTATACCACCCATCTGCGCCGCCTTCCTGCCAAAGGTTCTCCATAGCTGCGCTCTTTAAGAAAGCCTGCATGTCGTCGTTCCCAGCGTCGATAGACGCACAGCCAACGTCCTCGTTGCGTCTTTGTGTGCACCGTAAACAATCGCTGTGCAAGCTTCAGTAACTCTTTACCCGCGTCTGTTTTTGGCTGTCGCGTTAATTTAATGCGAGTAAGTCGTTCGATGTGAACAATACATCGTTGAATCTTCGTCTGTGCCCATAAACACTGGGCTGCCGCCAGCAGTCCCTTCTGCCCATCAATCACTACGGCATCTGGTGCAGGAAGCTTCTTCAGGAAATTAATCCAGTTTGCTAGGGGCTCTCGCTCCACAAACTGCCATGAAATTTGTGCGTCCATCGTTCTACAAATGAGGGCGGCATTCTCTCTTCCTGATAGATAAACACCATCGAGAATGTAGACGCTGCATGGAGTCTGGCTAAGCACAGTTGGTTGTTGAAACTGCTGCCACAGAGGTGTAAACCACCGAATGAGCGTCCGTCGACTTACGCCATGTTCGTCGGCAATTTCAGAGAAGGAGCGATTGCCTATGAGCCAGTGAATGAATAGCGTTCGGTGATGTCGTGCTTGTGTATCAGGGCGACTTTTGACCGCACTTGATCTTCATAAATTGCAATACCATCGTTGAATGCCCGCAGCAGTTAGACCGCGCTTTTGCATGGGGTGTTTGCATGTGGAACAGTGTTTTTTTCATGAGATTAGACTGCCACCTTGTCTAATCTAGGCCTAAATCGCCTCGCAGCCCAATCAGGGGAGGGCTTGCAGAGAAATCGAACCTCCATGAAATGTCACTTAGCACCTAAATAGCCAATGGGAGAATTACTTAGCCTCATCAATCATGAGAATGGTTTGATCTTCAACCTCGCGTGCAACAATAGCCAGTGAGGGGTCTTGAGACAATGAAGCAAGAATGCCGGAAGGTTTGATCATGCCAATAAAGGTTTTGCCAGCTTCGGTGTAAACCGAAATTCGACACGGCAAGGCCATATTCAAGCGCATATCAGTTGCCATCACTTTCGAAGCTTGCATAGGATTGCACACTTCAAACACACGACATTGATTGACGAACTCAACGCCTTTTCCACGCAATGTGTTGCCAATATCGTGGACATGCAATACGCCGAACTTGTTACGTTTGACGGCGGCATCAAGATCCTCGGCAGCCTGCTCAAATGATTTATTACTTTCAACTATGTAATACATAATTCTTCTCCTGAATTAACACGTAAGGGCTTACTACCACCGCCCACATATCTGCATCAGCGGCGTGCCATGCTGCAGCTTGCTCGTCGCTCACTGTACTGATCTTACTCTCAGACAGCCAAGTTGAGATTAGTTTCCCATTATCTTCAGAAATTTGAAAAGCCACCTCAACGAGATCGAGATCGGCACATACCCAGATGGCGACACCGCTAGCGAAATAACGCTGTAATTCCTTCCATGGGATGCTGGCTGTTTCTAAATTAACTTTGGCTCGTAAGACTTCTTGCTGACTTTCTGTCGTCATGTTCAACAAACTTTCAAAATACGTGAATAAAATTGCTATGTCGGGTTGAAATCCGACCTACCTTGCTTCCGGCTTAGAGTTAATCAAATAATTATTTTTTACCCGAACATAATGCTCGGCAGAATAACGCAGATAGGCGATTTCTTCTTGAGTTAGTGCTCGCACCGCTTTGGCAGGACGACCCATATACAGCATCTCAGGCTCTAGTGTCTTGCCGGGAGAGACAAGACTCCCCGCTCCAATCATCACTCTGTCAGGAATGACGACATCATCCATGATAATCGAACCCATGCCGATTAGACATTCATTGCCGATACGACAGCCATGCAGAATCACTGAGTGACCAACAGTTACATAGTCGCCAATAATGAGTGGAGAGCCGTCTGGTTTCTCAGCTGTTTTGTGTGACACATGGCCCATCGTCAAGTCTTGCACGTTTGTGCATCGCCCGATAACAATGCGATTCACATCCCCTCGTAATACCGTATTGCACCAGATGGAGCTATCGTCGCTAATTTCAACATCTCCAATGACTTGGCATGAAGGGTGTAAATAAATGCGCTCTCCAAGTACGGGAGAGGTATCTAGGTAAGAAGATAGGGGCATACTTTGTTATATGAAGTTTAATTCGATGAAGAATTCATCATCATTAATCTTGATGGGTAGTAAAACCGTTTGCCCAGAAAATGATGAATAATCTTGTGGCCTTCACCTTGCAGCAACTTTGGCGACTGCATGTCAAAATCAAAGCCTTGTTCAGAAAGAATGCGCTTGGCACCGCCTACTAACATATTGGTTAGTTCGCCAGCGAGGTCAGCGGCCTCTTTATCTCCGCTGGTGATTTCATGGTCTAGTAAGCCAAGAGAAATTTGCCGAATGGCCGGCAAGGTCAGAGACAAGGAAACGCTGCCCCGTACTCTCTCAGCAAGCATGCGAGTAAGGGCTGAGACAACACCTCGTGAAATATTGTCAGGCTTAGTTTCGGGAATGCCGGGCTGGATTTTCAACCTCACCATCGTGGAGAAAATTTGAAACAATGAGTCCATCAAGGCATTAATAATGAGGACATCCATATGGTTGCCATCATTTATTGATACATCTTTTTTTGGCCTCAGACTCATTAATATTCTCCAAATAAGGTGTGCTTAAACATTGAACAACTGAAACTGTTAGCGCACTAATTTCCATTTAAGTATCTCGCCTGCTCTAAGTGGAACAAGCTGGTGTTCACCGAATCCAAGCGTGCTTGGCACGGTCCAATCCTCGCGACGCAGCGTGATGGATTCTGTATTACGAGGTAATCCATAGTAATCCGCTCCAAAGAAGCTAGCGAAGCCCTCTAATTTGTCTAATGCCCCCGCTGCATCAAATGCTTCGGCATATAGCTCGATAGCGGTATGGGCAGAGTAGCAACCTGCACAACCGCAGTCCGTTTCCTTAGTGTGCTGAGCATGGGGTGCGCTGTCAGTGCCGAGGAAGAATTTTTTGTTGCCGCTGCACGCAGCTTTAATGAGCGCTTCACGGTGGGTTTCGCGCTTGAGTATCGGTAGGCAGTAAAAATGTGGGCGTATGCCACCGACAAGCATGGCATTGCGGTTATAGAGAAGGTGTTGCGGCGTGATGGTGGCGGCAATGGTGTCAGGTGCTTCGGCAACGAACTGGGCCGCGTCCTTGGTGGTGATATGCTCAAATATAACGCGTAGATTGGGTAAATATTTGAGTAATGGCTGCATCACGCGCTCTATGAAAAGGGCTTCACGATCAAAGATGTCGATGTCGGCATTTGTGACCTCACCATGCACGAGCAAGGGCATGTTGCAGCGTTGCATTTCTTCAAGCGCAGCGTAGCAATTGCGCAGATCAGTGACACCCGCGTCGGAGTTGGTGGTTGCTCCTGCTGGATACAGTTTTACTGCGTGAATCACACCACTTGCCTTGGCTGTGCGGATTTCTTCTGCACTGGTGTTGTTAGTGAGATATAAGGTCATCAATGGCTCGAATTTTGTACCTTTAGGCAATGCAGCCAGGATGCGTGCGCGGTATTCAAGGGCTTGCGCAGTGGTGGTGATAGGTGGTCTGAGGTTGGGCATGACAATAGCGCGGCCGAATTGGCGTGCGGTGTCAGGCAAGACAGACTGCATCAGCGCGTCGTCGCGTAGATGTAGATGCCAGTCGTCAGGTCGGGTGAGCTTGATTTCCATTATTTCAACATCCTCAGAGCTAGTGTAATTGCAGTTCAACACTACTCATATTTGGTTCCGTAGGCCTCATTTGCACAAGCGCTGGCAAATGCTTTAAAAATACTTAGTAAATTGCTATCTAGCATAGCAGACCAATGGTAAAGACAAAACACCACAAAAACTAGGCGAGTCATTGGCAAATCGTAGGGCTGTTCAGTAAATGAACGCATATTCCAGTATAATGAACGAACTTATGGAAGAAACTACAACTACAAAACTATTATTCTCAGAACTTGCTCTTGATCCGCTTGTATTGCGGGCTATTGAAGACACAGGTTACACCGAGCCAACACCCATTCAGGCACAAGCCATTCCGCATGTTATTGCGGGGCGAGATTTAATGGCGATGGCACAGACTGGTACAGGTAAGACCGCAGCGTTTACTTTGCCAATGCTGCAACGTATATTGCCGCACGCTAGCACTAGTGCCTCCCCTGCCCGTCACCCAATTCGTGCATTGATCCTCGCGCCAACGCGTGAGTTAGCAATGCAAGTTCATGAGAATGTGGTGACATATTCCAAGCATGTGCCTTTGCGAACTACGGTGGTGTATGGCGGTACAGATATAAAGGCGCAAAAGCCAGTGTTAATGAACGGTGTGGAGATTTTGGTAGCCACTCCAGGGCGATTGTTAGACCACGTTGAGAGTCGCAATTTGCAACTTAATCAAGTGCAGATTTTGATTCTGGATGAGGCTGATCGTATGTTGGACATGGGCTTTATGCCAGATCTTAAACGTATCGTTGCCTTGTTGCCTAAGAAAAGACAGACGCTGTTATTTTCCGCAACGTTTTCAGAAGAAATTAAAAAACTTGCTCAGGAATTTCTCGTTAACCCCGTTACCGTAGAAACTGCACGGCGCAATGCGGCGGGCGAGAATATTAAACAATCAGTTTGCATGGTCAGTCATCAAGACAAGTATCACGCTTTGGTTGAATTGATTCGTTCGCGTGGCGTAAAGCAAGTATTGGTGTTTACTCGAACCAAATTAAGCGCGGCACGTGTTGCAAAGCAATTGGAGAAAAGTGGTATTCCTGCCGATGCAATACATGGCGACAAGACCCAGCAGGAACGCATCAAAGCATTGGAAGCCTTTAAGTCGGGCAAGATTATGGCGCTATCAGCTACCGATGTGGCGGCGCGTGGTCTTGATATTGACCAGTTGCCCTTAGTTATTAATTACGAGCTGCCTACGCACGCGGAAGATTATGTACACCGTATTGGTCGAACGGGTCGTGCTGGAGCGTTTGGCGAAGCGGTTTCATTGGTGGATGCGGATGAAGAGCGCAAGCTCCTAGAAATTGAGAAGTTGTTGAATCGTAAATTCCCTCGCGAAGTTGCGGTTGTTCCGACAGGCTATCAAAAGCCACTTAAGGCAGCACCAGTGCGTAGCCAGAAGCCAGCACATAAGGATGACTGGTTCTCTAAGCCTTATGTGCCTTCAGTTAGCACCAGTCCAGTGGAGAAAACGCTAGTTGAACAAGTGGAGCAAAAGCCACAAAAGCAAATTGCGGCATTATTCAAAGTAAGAAATTAAGTTAGAAAAAGTAGTTGTCCGCAGATTTCGCTGATTAAACAACATTTAATGCGGAACATCCGACGCAGCTACTGGGTGCTGAGGCGGACATCTGCAAGCAATTAAAATCTGAGTTAATCTGCGAAATCTGTGGATTGAACTGCGGTTTTAAGGATTAAGCTTTTTCAACGAGGTTTGTAGTTTGCTAGACTTCGCCTATGTTTAGTAACGCTTCTACAGCCGCAATATCTGCATGTGTTTCAGGATGGCGACCGCCACTAAAGCGAGCATTTTCTGGCAGGACGGCTAAGTGTAGCGAGGTGCCTGATTCACTGCTTAGGGTGTAACTCGGCACACTTTCTTCATGCCCTCCTAGGCGTAGCTTCCATTCACCGTCTTCAAATTCAATATTATTCTTAAGTAAAAAAAGTAAGACGGCTTTCGTATCATCGCTGAATAGCATGAGATTGATATCAGATTGCTCGCCAGCGGTCCCATATAAGACCGAGCCAGTGAGATAAGGGTGAAACGCTTGCAGCATACGCATGGCAGCGAGCGCCACTGTACGCAATTGGAACAGCATATTGGGGTGACTATTGTGCTGATAAAGAGCGCGATAGCTGTGTAGAGCCTGTTCAACTTCAAGATTGCTGGGTAGGTGTTGTGTATCAATTGCACCCAGCTGACGGGCTGCTTTGCGTTTGGCAAAGGCGAAATCGGTGATACCGTCTTCAGCAATCAGACGTGCGGTGTGATACGCGAGTTGCTCGCGCATCAGGTCGCGACGTTGAGCATGCAACTTGCTCATTTAGAAAAGTTGGTCTTTCACCGACTCATCTTGATCAATATCTTCGCCATTAAGTGATTCTCCAACAGCGGGAGGAAGGTTCTCCTGATAGAAGTATTCATCCCTAGTGCCATTGGGATCTCGCAATCCGTTTTCATTGATGCGGCTTACAACCATATTGTCTGGCATGGTGTATTCGGCCTCAGGAACGCCTTTGAGGACACTTCCCATGTAATTTATCCATATGGGTAACGCGGCCCCGCCACCCGTTTCTCTATCTCCTAGGCTGCGTGGAAAATCAAAGCCGACCCAAGATATGGCAACAACTGTCGGCTGAAATCCGCAAAACCACGCATCTCTGGTATCGCTCGTCGTGCCAGTTTTTCCGGCGAGATCTTGTCGGCCCAGAGATAAGGCACGTTTACCCGTGCCATGGCGCACAACATCCTGCAACATATTGACCATGGTGAAAGCGTTGCGTACGTCGATAATTTGTTCAGCGCCACTGCCTGCAACTACGGAGGCCGATTGGCTAACTAGGTTGCCTTGAGCATTTTCAATGCGCTGAATGAAATAGGGCATGATGCGGAATCCGCCGTTGGCAAAGGCAGAGTATCCAGTAAGTAGTTGCATAGGAGTGGCAGAGCCAGCTCCAAGTGCCATAGTCAGATAAGGGGGGATCCTTTTTTTATCAAAACCAAATTTCGTAACATAATCTTGAGCATACTCCGGGCCAATAGCTTGCAGAATGCGGATGGAAACAAGGTTTTTAGATTTAATTAGGCCCTGTCTCATGCGCGTTGGCCCATCAAATGTATCTTCAAAATTTTTCGGCTGCCAGGGCTGATTACCCGTTTGGGCGGAATCAAAAACCAAGGGCGCATCGTTAATGATAGACGCAGGGGTAAAGCCCTTTTCCAATGCAGCGGAATATATAAAGGGTTTGAAACCTGAGCCGGGCTGTCGCCAAGCTTGGGTGACGTGATTAAACTGATTTTTGTTGAAATCAAATCCGCCAACTAATGAATAGATCTCACCGTTACGAGGATTGGCTGAAACGAAAGCAGCCTCGACTTGAGGAAGCTGTGTAATCTGCCAGGAACCCCCATCATTTTTTTGTACACGAACCAGCGAACCAGTGCGAATACGTTGATTTAGAGCAAGTTTTTTGCCAAGTGAGTGTTCGGCGAAGCGTAATCCTTTGCCAGTAATTTCGACCACCAAGCCACCCTTGGTGTAGACCTTAACTTTGTTACGGCTGGCTGATTCTACGATGCCAGGAATTAAATCGTCATTATTGGAAACATCTTGCAATGAATCCTCAAGAAACTCTTCGCTATTATCTTTACGCAGATCTATGAAGCCTTCTGGGCCTCTATATCCATGTCTGTGGTCATAATCAAGAACGCCCTTTCGAACAGCTGTATAGGCAGCTTCCTGGTCTTTTAGGCGTATGGTGGTATATACGTTGAAACCTTGTGTGTAAGCATCTTTCTGATAACGTTCATACATCACTTGACGAACCATCTCGGAAAGATAGTTTGCTTTAACCGCGAACTCAATGCTGCCATGCTTTACGACGATAGGTTCTTCTTTGGCGGCATCAAATTGATCGTTGCTAATCATTCCAAGAGTATGCATACGGCGCAGTACATACATTTGCCGAATTTTCGCGCGTTTAGGATTTACTACTGGGTTATAGGAAGAAGGCGCTTTAGGCAATCCTGCTAGCATGGCAGTTTCAGCGAGGCTTAGCTGAGCAAGCGGTTTGCCAAAATAAGTTAAGCCTGCCGCCGCAAAGCCATATGAACGTTGACCTAAGTAAATCTGGTTTATATAAAGTTGTAGAATTTCATCTTTGCTTAGATCGTGTTCAATTTTGAAGGCAAGAAGGACTTCATTGAATTTTCGAGTCCAAGCTTTTTCCGAAGAGAGGAAAAAATTGCGCGCAACCTGCATGGTGATAGTAGAAGAACCTTGGCGCTTGCTGCCGGAAAGAATGTTGGCAACGGCTGCACGTACTGCGCCGATATAGTCCACCCCGCCATGCTCATAGAATCGGTCATCTTCAGCAGCCAAAATAGCATTTTTCATGAGGTCAGGGACCTCATCTATTTTAAGTAACTCGCGTCGCTCTTCGCCGAATTCGCCAATTAAGAATCCTTCTGAACTGAACACGCGCAAAGGAACCTTCGGTCGATAGTCAGTCAAGGATGCCAAAGATGGCAGGGTAGGAAAAGTGAGCATTGCCGCAAAAATGAGCAGCAACGCAGGTATCAACGGTAAAGCAAGGGCCGCGAGAGCCGGATAGAACCACCAACGAGAAGTCATAACAAATTTTTTTAATTAAGTATTCTTATTATATCGGCTCTTGCCCAGCAAAATAAGCCTATAGAAAAAACTTTACACAATCGGGAGTTATTGCTAGGATTTAAACCACTTTGTATGAAACAACGCCAACTAGCCTATGATTAAAGGAAATTTTGATATTCAACTAGATTTTTTGAAGACTTCTACGCCCCCACTTATTGGGGTGGATATTAGCTCGTCCTCAATTAAAATGGTGGAATTGAGTCAGGTTCCTAAAAAAAGTGCTTATGTTGTTGAGTGTTACGCGATAGAAGCTCTGCCGCAAGATGCGGTGACGGATGGCAATATAAATAATTTAGATGTGGTTTCAGATGCAATACATCGTGCGTGGAAGCGCATGGGTAGTCGCATAAAAAATGTTAGTCTTGCCTTACCTGCAGCGGCAGTGATTAGTAAAAAAATTCTGTTGCCTAGTGGCTTGCGAGAAAATGAATTGGAAGACAAGGTCGAAGCTGAGGCCAATCAGTACATTCCTTTTGCGCTCGAAGAGGTTAATCTAGATTTTCAAATAATCGGCCCCGCACCCACTGATCCAGAAGAGGTGGAAGTGTTGTTAGCGGCATCACGAAAAGCAAATGTTGAAGATCGTGTGGCAACTGCGCAGGCAGCAGGCTTGAAAGCGATAGTCGTGGATGTCGAGCCGTATGCAGCTGAGGCAGCGTTTGAGCAAGTGCAAGCTCAATTGCCTGGCGGAGCAGTAGACCAGTGCGTTGCGCTGGTAGACATTGGTGTAAGTGTGATGAATGTTAATGTAATGCGTAATGGACAGTCAGTTTACACGCGCGATCAACAAATTGGCGGAGCTCAGCTAACACAGATGATCCAAGATGTGTTTGGTTTGTCAGCGGAAGAGGCGGAATTGGCAAAGCGTAAAGGCGGCTTACCGGAAAACTATGAAAGTGATGTGCTGGCGCTGTTCTTAGAAAATGCGGCTACCGAGGTAACGCGAGCCTTGCAGTTTTTTTTCACCTCCACGCAATTCAACGAAGTTAATTATGTTGTGCTGGCGGGAGGATGTGCTGCACTATCTGGGCTGGATGATGCTGTTGCTACACGCACACAAGTGAGCACCTTGGTGGCGAATCCCTTCTCAAAAATGACCTTATCGAGCAAAATTAAACCTCAACAACTGCAAATGGATGCTCCGGCACTTATGATCGCCTGCGGCTTGGCAATGCGGAGATTTGACCCATCATGATACGTGTAAATTTATTGCCTCACCGAGAGGAAAAGCGCCGCATACGCCAATTGCAGTTTATTATTTTTAGCGGAATATCCCTCGTGCTGGGAATGGTGGTCGTTGGTATCGTGCATATGGCAATCAATACCAAGATTTCATATCAAGAGAGCCGCAATGGATATTTAAAGAAAGAAATTTCGAAGCTAGATAAACAGATCGCGGAAATAAGAAAATTGCGAGTTCAAACACAATCTTTGCTGGCCCGGAAGACGGTTGTTGAAGATTTGCAGAGTACGCGGGCTAGTGTGGTTCACCTGCTAGATCAAATACTACGTATATTGCCGGACGGAATATATTTAAAAGACTTAAAACAAAACGGAAATAAAATTAGCATCATTGGCTATGCTCAATCAAGTGCCCGTGTTTCAACATTGATGCGTGCGATTGAAAGCTCAGCATGGCTTGATTCACCAACGCTGCTGGAAATTCATGCGTCGAGATCTGCTGGTGCGCGTTTGAGCGAATTTTCATTGAACTTTAATTTAAGTAAGCAAGTGCCGAGTAGTGCATCTGCCCAACGACTTGCTGCGAAAGGTTAAGGCATGTCGATAAAAGATCTGATAGAAGAATTAAAGAATGTTGATCCTAAAGTGCCGGGAAGTTGGCCTTGGGCAATCAAGGTAGGTGCCTTTGTGTTGATATTTCTTGCTACAGTAGGTGCCGGTGGGGTGGCTGATTGGAAAGGACAGTGGGAAAGTTTGCAAGGTATTAAGAAGCAAGAAACACAGCTGAGAACTACTTTTTTGTTTAAAAAGAGGCAAGCGATTAATTTAGATATTATTAAAAAGCAGTTATTGCAGACACAGCAGTCATTTGGTGCTTTGCTAAAGCAGTTGCCGAATAAATCAGAAATGGATGCACTATTAACTGATATTAACCAAGCAGGGTTGGGGCGTGGGCTTCAGTTTGATTTGTTCCGTCCTGGAGCAGAAGTTGCGACCGGTGTTTTTACAGAGCAGCCAATTTCAATTCGTGTGACGGGGAATTATGATGATCTGGGGAAATTTGCTAGTGATATTTCTCAATTGCCGCGCATTGTCACTTTGAACGATATAAGAATTTCACCCGGAGCGGGAGGCGTTTTGAGCATGAATGCGACAGCAAAAACCTATCGCTATCTTGATGAAGACGAATTGGCCGCACAGAAGAAATCACCTGGAGCACGAAAATGAGGGCGAGCTACATCTTATTGCTTGCGGTTTTATTGCTAGCGGGTTGCGGAAACGAGGAATTTCAGGATTTGCGCGATTTTGTGAAAAATTCTGGAGCTGATATGCGCGGAAAAGTAAAGCCGCCTCCCGAAATTAAAGTATACGAGCCGTTTAGTTATCTGAATGAAGCGGCAATCCAAGACCCATTTAAGCCACGTAAAACAGATCCGCAAAATGCTGGGAATGCAGGTGTAAATCAACCAAATTTGGATAGACCGAAAGAGGAGTTGGAAGAGTTTTCCTTGGAAAGCCTAAGGATGGTAGGTTACCTTAGACGTGCTGATGTAGATTACGCGATTGTACGTGCTGTGGATGGCAAGCTACATCGCGTAAAGGCAGGTAACTATATGGGTTTGAATTTTGGACAAATCTTGTCAATTTCTGATACTGAAATAAAGATAGAAGAAATGGTGCAAGATAGTGGTGGCGATTGGTCAGAGCGCGAAAGTAGTTTGCAGTTGGTAGAGTAATTAGGAGCAATTATGAGACAGTTTATTAACCCAGCCCGTAGCATTGTCAGATTGGCTATTGTAGTCCTTTCAATGTGGGCAGTCGCAGCTGTTGCTGCGCCCCCTGTAGGGGATGCAAACCAAATTCTGTCACTCAGTGCAAATCAAATGGACGGCGGGAATTTAGTACTTAAAGTTGGGTTTAAAAATGCATTGGCAAATTTGCCTGCAACCTTCACGATTAATACTCCGCCACGGATTGCATTTGATTTTCAGAATACAGAGAACGGCTTAGGCAGATCAAGCCAAGCGTTTAGTGAAGGAGATTTGCGTGGAGCAAATGTCGTTCAAGCAGGAAGCCGCACGCGATTAGTGGTGAACCTTAATCAGATGTTAGGTTATGAAACTCAGATAGATGGAAATGATCTGCTAATCACACTACACGGAAAAGCGGCGACGGGCTCAAGTGAAGCCGTGAATACGGCTCGTTTTGCCGAGGCTAGGCCGAGTGAACAAATGCATAGTCTGCGTGATGTTGACTTTAGGCGTGGTAAAAATGGAGAAGGCCGAGTACAGATAGATTTGTCTGATGACAGTGTGGGTATTGATATCAAGCAGCAGGGGAAAACCTTGGTGGTAGAGTTTATAAAAACCAATCTACCTAGAAACTTACAACGCAAACTGGATGTTGTTGACTTTGGCACACCAGTGCAGATGGTAGATGCGTTTACCGAAGGGGAAAATACCCGTATGGTAATTGAGCCGAAAGGTAGATGGGAATACGCAGCCTATCAGACGAATAACAAATTTATTATCGAAGTAAAGGCCGTAACTGAAGACAGCAAAAAATTGGTCAATACGGGTCAGGGAAGTTACGCGGGTGAAAAGCTGAGCTTAAATTTCCAGAATATTTCTACTCGTGAAGCACTCAACGTGATTGCGGACTTTACCAATTTAAATATGGTGATTAGCGATACGGTTAATGGCAATCTGACACTGCGTTTGAAAGATGTGCCGTGGGATCAAGCCTTGCAAATTATTCTCGATACACGGGACTTGATGCAGCAGAATGAAGGCAATGTCATCATGGTTGCGCCGCGCGAAGAAATCGTTGCTAGACAGAAAGAAGCGTTAAAGTCGCAACGGGTCATTAGCCAGTTGGAACCTGTACATACTGAAGCATTTGCTCTCAGCTATGCGAATGCACCGGATGTAGAAAAAATTATTGCGAGCTATCAAAATCAGTCATCATCTGGATTGCCACAAACAGGCACTGAGGGAGCGGACAGCGCTACAGTCTCTAGTAAAAAAAGTGAAAATATTGCCTTTGATAAAAGAACTAATACCCTGTACATCACAGCAACTCAGTCTCGTTTAGGGCAAATTCGAGAAATCATAAAGAAGCTTGATGTGCCAGTTCGACAGGTATTGATTGAGGCAAGATTTGTAGCGGCTACGCGTAATTTCAATAGAAAATTGGGCGGACGCTTAGGCTTTGGACAATCCGCACCTACAACTTTTGTCGGAGGCAGTACTGCACAAATTAATAGTGCATCACAGGCTAACTTAGCAGGCTTTCCAACAGCGGCAGGTTCGCTTTCTTTGTCACTTTTCGATCAATCTGCAACAAAGACTTTGACTTTGGAGTTGGCGGCATCGGAACTGGACGAGACACTTAAGTCTATTGCTAGTCCGCGCATTATGACGGGAGATTCAACTAAGGCAACGATAGCATCAGGTGTTGAAATACCGTATACACTTGCCGCGACCGGAACTGCACCTCCTACGACAAGCTTTAAAAAGGCAGAATTGAGCCTTGAGGTAACACCCAAAATCACCCCAGACAACAAGGTTACGATGGAGGTGGATGTTAAACAGCAAACTGTAGGAACTTTATATGGTGGCATACCTAGCCTCAATAATAATGAAGCTCACACGACAGTATTGGTCGATAACGGAGGCACAGTAGTGATTGGTGGTGTTTACAGCCAAGACTTGCAAAAGGCGACTAATAAAGTGCCACTACTGGGGGATATTCCGCTACTGGGCTGGCTATTCAAGAATGATGTTAAATCAGATACTAAGAAAGAATTGCTGATTTTCATTACACCAAAGATCCTGAAGGAAAGCTTGAGCATCAAATAAAGATGAATTGAATCTAAGCAAAGCCCGGCGAAACCGGGCTTTTGTTTTTTCAGATGATTAACTAGGTACATTTCCGATACAATTCGCATCATGACTTTCGCCGACATAGCACACGTAAAACGCGCCTCTGGAAACATTGTTTTAATTGGGATGATGGGCGCAGGTAAAACCACTGTTGGCCGAATGCTGGCTAAACAACTGGGCAAAACATTCATTGACAGCGATGAAGAGATACAAAAACGCACTGGTGTTAAGATATCTCATATATTTGATGTGGAAGGCGAAGAAGGTTTTCGTCAGCGCGAGAGCTCAGTCATATTCGACTTGTGCAAGCTTGACAATCTTGTTTTGGCCACGGGTGGAGGAGCGATACTTAATCCCGAAAATTGTAAAGTCCTTCATGAAAATGGACTAGTAATTTATTTAAAAAGTGGCGTGCATGACCTTTGGCAGCGTACCCGCCATGACCATAATCGTCCCTTGTTGCAAACAGCTAATCCACGTGCAAGATTGCAAGAATTATTTGAGCAACGCGACCCGATTTACGCTGAAGCGGCTGATTTCATCGTACATACCGGAAGACAAAGTGTGCAAGTTCTAATTGCACGGCTGATTAAGAGAATCAGCTCTCGCGAACAACCTATAGAAACAAAAGATACTATGCAAACGTTGGATGTAGGGCTGGCAGAAAGAAGTTATCAAATTCATATAGGTGTGGGCTTGACCGCTTATGCGGAACTGCTGCTAAAGCATATTCCGCATAAGCGGGCTGTTGTTGTAACGAATACAACTGTGGCCCCCTTATATCTCGAAAAGCTCTCAAATTTATTAACAACAAATGGAATTCAGCTTCAGTCCATCATATTGCCCGATGGTGAAAAATATAAAAATACCGAATCACTGAATACGATTTACGACGAATTACTTACGCAACGTTGTGAACGCAGCACACCGCTTATTGCTCTTGGTGGTGGTGTGATTGGTGACTTAACGGGTTTTGCCGCAGCGACTTATTTGCGCGGCGTGCCATTTATTCAGATTCCTACTACCTTGCTGGCTCAAGTGGACTCATCCGTCGGCGGTAAAACGGGCATCAATCATCCTTTGGGTAAAAATATGGTTGGAGCCTTCTACCAGCCTCAAGTCGTGCTTGCAGATGTAGCGACATTAGACACCCTGTCTGACAAGGAATTGCGTGCCGGAATGGCCGAGGTTATTAAATATGGATTGATTCGGGATTTGCCGTTCTTAGAGTGGCTTGAGCAGAATATCGACAAATTACTCAAGCGCGATGCTGAAGCGCTGCAATATGCCATTGTGCGCAGTTGCCAAAATAAAGCCGACTTAGTTGGGCAAGATGAGCGAGAGAGTGGTGAGCGCGCATTGTTAAATTTGGGCCATACCTTTGGGCATGCGATTGAAAATGCGATGGGGTACGGCGTGTGGTTGCACGGAGAAGCAGTCGCAGCGGGCACGATTATGGCTGTGGATTTATCCAGACGTTTAGGCTGGCTGACAGAACAGGATGTTGAGCGCACAAAGGCATTGTTTGTCAAAGCCGAGTTGCCAATAATTGCGCCGAACTTAGGCGTGGAGAGATACATCCAATTGATGGGCTTAGACAAAAAAGTTGCGCAGGGAAAAATACGTTTTGTGCTGCTAAAGCAACTTGGTCATGCCGTAATTGAAAGTGACGTAGCCGTAGATCTGCTGGCGCAGAGCTTAGAGAGCTGTAGTGCATAATATTTCTGTCTACGCGGCGAGCCCAGCATGCTCACGAGGCCGTAGAGTTCACGAAGATGCTCCGCCCGGTAGAAGTGAGTTTCAACGCGACAGAGACCGTATCATCCATTCCAGTGCGTTTCGCCGTTTGGAATATAAAACACAGGTGTTTGTGAATCATGAAGGCGATTTATTTCGCACCCGGCTGACACACAGCATCGAAGTCGCACAAATAGCCCGATCCATTGCTCGGCGACTAAAACTAAATGAAGACCTCGTTGAGGGTATATCACTAGCGCATGATTTAGGTCACACGCCGTTTGGTCATGCAGGACAAGATGCGCTGAACGACTGCATGAAGGATTACGGTGGTTTTGAGCATAATTTACAATCCTTGCGCGTGGTTGATGTTTTGGAAGAGCGTTATGCTAATTTCGACGGTTTAAATTTGTGTTTTGAAACACGTGAAGGAATTCTCAAACATTGCGCCAAAGAAAAAGCACTGCAACTAGGCGATGTAGGTGAGCGATTTTTAAATAATCAGCGCCCTAGCCTTGAAGCACAAATTGCTAATTTGGCTGATGAAGTTGCATATAACAATCATGATGTAGATGATGGATTGCGATCGGGTTTAATCACATTGGATCAGCTAGCCTCAGTGCGATTATTTTCAGCCCATTTAGATGAAGTTCGAAAAAGTTATCCTGAGCTGGCAGAGCGACGTGTGGTGCATGAAACGATCCGGCGCATGATAAACACCCTAGTAACAGATGTTATCTCGCAGTCTGAAAAAAACATTTCTGAGCAGACGCTTAGAGATATATCTGATGTACGTAATGCGCCGACACTGATTGCTTTTAGCCCTCACATGCAAGAGCTGAATCGTGAACTCAAAACTTTTCTGCGTGATAACTTATATCGACACTATCTGGTGATGAGAATGAGTGCTAAAGCCCGAAGAATCATCAGTGAACTATTCCAAGCATTTATGGGTGATCACAGATTATTGCCGCCACAGTTCTTGCACGCTGCGGAGCAGTCACATGCACGCGCAGTGGCCGATTATGTGGCTGGTATGACAGACCGCTATGCCATTAGGGAACATCGGCGTTTATTTGCGGTGGAAGAAATTTAAAAAAAGGTATTCGATGTAGATACCCTTTTTTAATGCTATACGTTTAGAACGTATAGGGACTAGCAGGAAGAATACACGGAACAGCGTCTGCCAATAGAGCCGGCAATCTAAACGACCACTCACTAAGTGCTTCTGAGCCTTGAACTACAGTTCTAGCGCGAATTCTGGTGATAATCCAGATAGCGCTATTTTTTCCATAAGTTAAATCAAAAGTAGCAAGCCCGCTTGCATCCGTAGTGACAGAGCCGGGAACGGTACCAGCGGCTGAATTGACAGGTGTAATAAGAGAGTCTACATTTCCCCCGGTAAGCAAGGCGCTCGTTGCATAAAGTTTGCGAACCCCGTCCTCGGCAGTATCGAGAAATAAATTTTCGTTTACATCTTCGTTATAAAATGTTCCGGCGGTGGCTGCATCAGCATCGGCTGCGCATGCCGACCCTGTGCTCCAAGCTATTGGCCATGCGCTCAAATTCACTACAGTTCCTGCAGGCGCGGGGTTACCGTTAGAATCCGCAACTAATACCGACATTGGCAGAATATATCCAGTGAGATTGGTGGTCTCCTTAAGTACAGTGGCTGAGCCAAATGCAATGGAGCCAGCCGATCCTCCAATGACCACAGAGGCATCGATGCCAGAAGGGCTTGTTCCAGTTAGTACTGCTGTTCCAAGAACTTGAGCACGAATTTGCACGCCAGTTTGACCAGAAGACTTGGAGCCGGAGGTAAAGCTGGTACTAGCCTGTCCGAGACCTAAAGTAGTAGTAGTTGTCGTGGCGGAAAGAGCAAAAGCAGGTGTAACGGTCTCACCTCCGCCAGTGGGATTGACTATAGAAAAGGCAATTGGCGCATCACCAACAGGATTGCCATTCGCATCGTTAACGGTTGCGATTAAAGTAGAAACGCCTTTTGTTGTGCCCACACTTTTGCTAACCAGGCTGGGTGAGGCTTGCAGCGTAACCGTCGCAGCAGTTGTGGCAGTCATAGACACAGACATGCTGGCATTTGATCCCGTAGACGCAGGATCATCAACATAAACACTGGCTACGCCAGCTTGAGTAGTTGATAGAGTGGCGGTGGCGGTGCCGCCCACAACGGTAACGACAGTGGCAGTAGCAGGCAGAGGAGCCGCGCCTACCGGAGACCAACTGCCTATAGTCGTGATAAATCTAACCTGTGTCTGTGTAGCACTAGGAGCATTAACTTTAATCGCTAGCGTATCGCCAATTTTCATGGCAACTTGAACCGGATTGCTCGTTGCGGCACCACCATTTAGAGTAGAGCTCAAGATGCTAAGTGTAGCCGCCGAAGGAGTGATGGTGAAAGCACTGCTAGCCGTTGCGCCAAGAGTACTTGCGGTAACCGTACTACTTCCCGCCGTAGTTCCTGAAATAGTGCTGGTGAAAACGCCACTGGTATCAGTAACGCCAGAGGCAGGCGAAAAGGCAACTTGACCCGCTCCAGACTGCGTTAAAGCTACGGCTACGTTTGGCATGACGGTGCTGGCAGAATCCTTGGCGGTGACAGTCAAGGTAGAAGTCTGTGTGCCATTATCAGACAAACTTCCACTGCTGGATGTAATGGCAGCGGTGGAGCCGATAATTTGTATTGGCAGTTGCGTCGAAACAGTGCCCGCAGTAGCTGTAATGGTTGCAGTGCGATTTGATCTGTCTACCCCGCCTGCTTTAAATGTAAATGTGCCCACTCCCGTTCCATCTGTTGTAAGCGTGCTTTTATCTAGCAAGCCAGAGTCTGAGGAAAGAGCGACTACGACACCTGATACCGCAGCATTGGAAGCGTTTACCGAAGAGAGCGTAATAGTAGCAGGCGTAGAATTATCAGATTGAACGCTGAGAGGCGAAGCAGAAAGCAAAAGTGATGCGGCCGTAGCTGTCGCCGTAGTGGTTGTTGTGCCAGTAGTCGTTGCAGTTGAGGCAACCTGCCCGCATCCAGACAAGACAATCATGGAAGAAAATGCTAAAACACTAAGCACATACGAAGCTGTGTGTTTGGTTGAATTCACCATAAATTTCCTTTTTCGTGTTCACACGCATATCAAGAATCCATACGTTACAACAAAAACATTCCCTACACAATATGTTAGCGGTTTTTGTTGATAAAGAATCCGCAGAAATAGTGCGCGAACTATGGCCTGAAAAATAAGCCGAAAGTTGTAAGAACAAAGCGAAACAAATTGATAGAAAACAATCGAATTATTATGGCATGCAATCATAAGTAAATCATGGATAAAGCCTCTAATATTGCCGATAGCGGCTAGACAAGGTAACATTCATGCCCTTTCGCTTTTGAAATGTTGACGTGGTGGCATGTGTCACCACATTTTGTCGTAGAGAATTAATGAGGAATAAAGTGAGCACTTCTTCGCTGCAGGAAAATCCTAGCGCGTCCGTACAGCACGGATTGCCCGCCCAGCAAGGCTTGTATGATCCACGCCAAGAGCACGATGCGTGTGGCGTAGGCTTTGTGGCGCACATTAAAGGACAACAGAGCCATGACATGGTAAGTCAGGGCCTGAAGATTTTGGAAAACCTAACTCACCGTGGTGCAGTAGGCGCAGACCCGCTGGCCGGTGATGGAGCAGGAATTCTGATTCAAATACCCGATAAATTCTTGCGCGATGAATTGGCAGGGGCAAGCATTACTCTTCCAGCCGTAGGTGAATATGGCTTGGGAATGATTTTTCTGCCGCGCGACAAAGCTCTGCGTGTTGAATGTGAGAAGCTAATTGCGAAAGAAATTGCTGCCGAGGGTCAAACTCTGATTGCTTGGCGCGATGTGCCCGTTGATTCTAGTGGTCTTGGCGAAAGCGTGAAGATCGTTGAGCCTGTTGTGCGTCAGATCTTTATTGGGCGCGGAAAGAATGTTGCAGACCAAGACAGTTTCGAGCGAAAGTTATTCGTTATTCGCAAAATAGTTGAGCATGCCATAAGTAAATTGGTCAAAGGGGAGGATACGGGGTTTTATATTCCTTCACTGTCATCGCGCACCGTCGTTTATAAAGGCATGTTGCTGGCGAATCAAGTTGGTCAGTACTTTATCGATTTGCTTGATCCGCGAGTAGTGAGCGCAATGGCGCTGGTGCATCAACGTTTTTCTACCAATACTTTCCCAACTTGGGATTTAGCACATCCTTTCCGCATGATTGCGCACAACGGTGAAATTAATACGCTGCGTGGCAATGTAAACTGGATGACGGCGCGCCATGCGGCGATGTCTTCCAAGTTTCTTGGCGAAGATTTAGAGAAGTTGTGGCCCTTAATTGATGAAGGGCAATCCGATTCGGCTTGTTTTGACAATGCACTGGAACTGTTGGTGGCGGGTGGGTATTCATTGCCTCACGCGATGATGATGTTGATTCCAGAAGCATGGGCGGGCAATCCATTAATGGATGAAGAGCGCCGTGCATTCTATGAGCACCATGCCGCCTTGATGGAGCCGTGGGACGGCCCAGCCGCCGTGGCGTTTACAGATGGTCGTATGATTGGTGCAACCTTGGATCGTAATGGTCTGCGTCCGGCGCGTTATCTGATTACAGATGATGACGTAGTTTTGATGGCATCTGAAATGGGTGTGCTGCCAATTCCGCAAAATAAGATTGTAAAGAAATGGCGTTTGCAACCGGGCAAAATGTTCCTGATCGACATGGAAGCTGGTCGCATCATTGATGATGCCGAATTAAAGACACAATTGGCTACGGCTAAGCCATATCGCAAGTGGATTGAAAAATCGCGCTATTTTGTATCCGACCTGCCGGAAGTTGAAGATACGAACAAGCTGCAAGCAACACTGTTGGATACACAGCAAGCTTTTGGATACACGCAAGAAGATGTGAAATTTCTGATTGCGCCTATGGCGACAGCCGGAGAAGAGACCACCGGCTCAATGGGAAGCGATGCAGCCCTGCCCGTGTTATCCAACAAAAACAAAGTGCTGTACAACTACTTTCAGCAGTTGTTCGCGCAAGTAACTAACCCGCCGATCGATCCAATTCGCGAAGAAATCGTCATGTCGTTGACGACTTTCATCGGCCCCAAACCAAACCTTTTAGGCGTTGATGAAACTAATCCGCATATCCGCTTGGAAGCGAATCAGCCAGTGTTGTCTAATGAAGATATTGCTAAGTTGCGCGATATTCACAAAGCAACCAAGGGGGAATTCAAGGCGCTGGTATTGGACATAACCTACCCTGCTAAGCAAGGCAGCAAGGCCTGTGAGGCAGCTTTGAAAGCATTGCGCGAGGCGGCAAGCAAGTCGGTGGCAGATGGCTGCAACATTCTTATTTTGTCCGACCGTGCTGTATCGAACGAGCGTGTGGCAATTCCTGCGTTGTTGGCAACGTCAGGTGTTCACCATCATCTAGTGCGCGCAGGTCTACGTACCAGTACCGGCTTAGTTGTTGATACCGGCTCGGCTCGCGAGACGCATCACATTGCATTGCTAGCTGCTTACGGCGCTGAAGCGGTGTGTCCGTGGCTGGCATTTGAAACTATTGCCTCTATTGCGGATCAGCTGCCCGGCGGCATAGATTCGAAAGAAGCTCAAAAACGCTTTATCAAAGCAGTCAACAAAGGCTTGTTGAAAGTCATGTCCAAAATGGGCATTTCAACTTATCAGTCCTATTGCGGCGCGCAGATATTTGAAGCTATCGGTCTGAATGCAGGCTTCATTGCAGAGTATTTCACTGGCACTGCCACACAGATTGAAGGTATTGGCTTAAGTGAAGTAGCAGAAGAGGCCGTTCGCACACATCTAGCAGCATTTGGTGACGATCCTGTATTGGCAAATATGCTGGATGCTGGTGGTGAATTCGCCGTGCGGGTGCGTGGTGAAGAGCATATGTGGACATCGGACTCTATTACCAAATTACAGCACGCGACTCGCGCAAATAATTTCAACACCTATAAAGAGTACGCCAAGTTAATTAACGAGCAGGCGTTCAAGCTAAAAACACTACGTGGGCTATTTGAGATTAAGCCGGCTGGTGCAGTGGTTCCGTTGGCAGAAATTGAACCAGCAGAGCAAATTGTTAAGCGCTTCGTTACCGGAGCAATGTCGCTGGGTTCAATTTCAACTGAGGCACATACCTCTTTGGCTATAGCGATGAACCGTATTGGCGGCAGATCAAATACTGGCGAAGGTGGTGAAGATGCCAACCGTTTCCGCACTTTGCGTGCGGGCGAAAAGCTTTCAGAGATTATTGGTAAAAATCGCGTAGAAGCTGATCTCGTCATGAAGGAAGGCGACTCACTGCGTTCCGCTATTAAGCAAGTTGCCTCGGGGCGCTTTGGTGTCACGGCTGAGTACTTAAGTAATGCGGATCAAATTCAGATCAAAATGGCGCAGGGCGCTAAGCCTGGTGAAGGCGGACAACTGCCTGGAGGCAAAGTGTCTGAGTACATCGCCAAACTGCGCTTCTCAGTGCCTGGCGTAGGTTTGATCTCTCCACCACCACACCATGATATTTACTCTATTGAAGATTTGGCGCAATTGATTCATGATTTGAAGAATGCCAATCCTTCAGCGTCAATTTCGGTCAAGTTGGTTTCCGAAATCGGTGTGGGTACAGTTGCGGCAGGTGTTTCTAAGGCAAAGGCAGATCACATCGTGGTGTCCGGCTTTGATGGTGGTACCGGTGCTTCGCCACTGTCATCCATTAAGCATGCAGGTACACCGTGGGAATTAGGTTTAGCTGAAGCGCAACAAACACTGGTAATGAATAACTTACGTGGGCGAGTTGGCTTGCAAGTGGACGGTCAGTTGAAGACAGGTCGCGATGTGCTGATTGGCGCATTGCTAGGCGCAGATGAATTCGGTTTCTCCACAGCTCCGCTAGTGGTTGAAGGCTGCATCATGATGCGTAAATGCCATTTGAACACCTGTCCTGTTGGTATCGCCACGCAAAACCCAGAGTTGCGTAAGAAATTTACGGGTCAGCCCGATCATGTCGTGAACTTCTTCTTCTTTGTTGCAGAAGAAGTGCGTGAATTGATGGCGCAGATAGGTGTGAGGAAGTTTGAAGATCTCATTGGTCGTAGCGATCTACTAGACGTTAAGCACAGCATTACCCATTGGAAATCACAGGGCTTAGATTTCTCCAAAATATTCTATCAACCTCAGGTGGATGCAGATGTTGCGCATCGCCATGCTGATGAACAGGATCACGGCCTTATAGATGCTTTAGATAACGAGCTTGTTGCTAAGGCGCAAAAAGCCTTGGATTCAAAACTGGCAGTCACAATTGAGGCCAATATCTGCAACGTGAATCGCACGGTTGGTACGATGTTGTCCCATGAGGTTGCCAAACGTTACGGCCAAGCAGGATTGCCGGCTAATACGATCAACGTTAAGTTGCATGGTACGGCAGGACAAAGTTTTGGCGCATTCCTAGCCCATGGTGTCAGTCTTGAATTAAACGGCGAAGGTAATGACTACGTAGGTAAAGGCTTGTGCGGCGGTCGCATTGTGATTAAGCCTGCACATGACTGCAAGATTGTGGCGGAAGACAACATCATTGTGGGCAACACCGTGTTATATGGTGCGACTTCAGGTGAATGTTATTTCCGTGGCGTGGCGGGTGAACGTTTTGCAGTACGTAACTCCGGCGCGGTGGCAGTAGTAGAAGGTCTTGGCGATCACGGCTGCGAGTATATGACTGGTGGCATGGTGGTGGTGCTGGGCCAAACCGGACGCAACTTCGCAGCGGGCATGTCCGGCGGCGTAGCTTATGTTCTAGATGAAGACGGCACTTTCCCCAAACGTTGCAACCTATCTATGGTGCAGTTGGAAGCGGTTCCTGAAGAGGCCGCTGCCAGCGAAACTGGAGAATTGGAAGTGCATGGCCGAGTGCATTTCAATCATTTAAACAAAGCTGATGAAGCCGCTTTGCGTGGCAAGCTTGAGAAGCATGTGCGCTATACCGATAGTGCACGCGCTAAGCTGATTTTGGATAACTGGGCGACTTACCTGCCCAAGTTTGTGAAGGTCATGCCGACCGAATATCGTCGTGCGTTGCTCGAAATTGCAGCGCAGCAGAAGGAGGCCGCATAATGGGTAAGCCAACTGGATTTATGGAATTTGAGCGTGTTAGCGAAACTTACACGCCCGTAAATGAACGTTTGAAGGATTACCGTGAATTTGTCGGGCATCTCAGTGATAGTGATGCTAAACAGCAGGCTGCGCGTTGTATGGATTGTGGTGTCCCATTTTGTAACAATGGCTGCCCAGTCAACAACGTCATCCCTGATTGGAATGACTTAGTGTATCGCGATAATTGGAAGCAAGCGCTGGACGTGCTGCACTCTACCAATAACTTTCCTGAAGTAACTGGACGTATTTGTCCTGCTCCATGTGAGGCTGCTTGTACGCTAAATATTAATGATGAAGCGGTTGGCATCAAATCTATTGAGCACGCAATTATTGATAAGGGCAACGAAAATGGCTGGGTTGTACCGCAAATAGCAGCGAAAAAGACAGGCAAGAAAGTAGCTGTAGTCGGATCAGGCCCTGCGGGTCTAGCGGCTGCGCAACAGTTGGCGCGAGTAGGTCATGCGGTTACCGTGTTCGAGAAAAATAGCCGCATTGGTGGTTTGCTGCGCTATGGTATTCCAGACTTCAAGCTAGAGAAGAGTTTGATTGACTGGCGTATGGCGCAACTGACTGCTGAAGGTGTGGAATTCCGCACCAATGTATTTGTGGGCATTGATGCGCTGGATAAGTGCATAACTAATGATGCGCAACAAACCATTAGCCCGAAAGAGTTGCAAAGCAAATTTGATGCTGTAATTATGGCGGGCGGTTCAGAGCAGCCACGTAACTTAGCAGTGCCCGGACGTGAGTTAAAAGGTGTGCATTACGCATTGGAATTTTTGATTCCACAGAATAAAGAAGTTGCTGGCGATGCAAAGAATCCAATCAATGTGAATGGTAAGCACGTAGTCGTTATTGGCGGCGGTGATACTGGTTCCGATTGCGTAGGCACTTCGAATCGCCAAGGCGCGACCTCGATTACCCAGATTGAAGTAATGCCGCGCGCACCAGAGCAAGAAGATAAGGCGATGACTTGGCCGAATTGGCCGCTCAAGCTGCGAACTTCAAGTTCGCACGACGAAGGTTGTTCACGCGATTGGGCGATTGCAACCAAGGAATTTGTGGGTGAAAACGGTGTACTTAAAGCCATTAAAGCAGTCCGAGTAGAATTTAAGGACGGCAAGATGAATGAAGTGCCGGGAAGCGAATTTGAACTCAAGGCTGACTTTGTATTGCTTGCCATGGGCTTTACCAATCCTCTGGCACAAGTGCTGGATGCGTTCGGTGTGGAGAAAGATGCACGCGGCAATGTTAAAGCAGCAACTGAGGGCGAAGGCTGCTACCAAACCAATGTGGAAAAAGTGTTCGTGGCGGGTGATATGCGTCGCGGTCAATCACTAGTTGTATGGGCGATCCGTGAGGGCCGTCAGGCGGCACGTGCCGTTGATGAGTATTTGATGGGCAGTTCTGTATTGCCTCGATAATAAAAATAAACTCACCACAGAGATACAGAGAAAGCTAAGACAACAACTGAAATGCACGAGATGCTTGAGTGCATGAACTGTTGGGAGATTTGCTCTGTGTATCTGAGGTGAAATTCTTTAGGGATTAGCATGAACTTCAAAGTAAAGAACGACACCTTCCTGCGCGCCTTGTTGCGTCAGCCGACCGAATACACACCAGTGTGGATGATGCGCCAAGCGGGGCGTTATCTACCGGAATATTGCGCGACGCGTAAGCGTGCTGGCAGCTTCCTTGATTTGTGTAAAAACACTGACTTGGCAACGGAAGTAACACTTCAACCTTTGGAGCGTTTCCCTTTGGACGCCGCAATTTTATTCTCTGATATTTTGACTGTGCCGGACGCAATGGGCCTAGGTCTATATTTCGCCGAGGGTGAAGGTCCAAAGTTTGAGCGTCCTTTGCGCACTGAAGCGGAGATCATGGCACTACATGTGCCAGATATTGGCACGGATTTGAAATATGTAACGGATGCTGTGTCACAGATTCGCAAAACATTGGATGGCAGCGTGCCGCTAATCGGCTTCTCCGGTAGCCCGTGGACATTAGCTTGCTATATGGTTGAAGGCGCTAGCAGCCGCGATTACACCAAGGTGAAGACCATGATGTACAAAGAGCCGAAGTTGATGCATCACATTTTGGAGGTGACCACGCAGTCAGTGATTGCCTACCTGAATGCGCAGATTGAAGCTGGTGCACAAGCTGTTATGATTTTCGACTCATGGGGCGGTGCTTTGTCCCACGGCGCTTACCAGGAATTTTCTTTGGCCTATATGCGCCGTATTGTGGCTGGCTTGATAAAAGAAAAAGACGGTGTGCGTATACCATCTATCGTGTTCACCAAAGGTGGTGGCCTGTGGATTGAGAGTATCGCTGACATCGGTAGTGACGGAGTGGGTCTGGATTGGACCATGGATATTGGTGTAGCACGCCAGAAGGTAGGAGAGAAGGTCGCATTGCAGGGCAATATCGATCCAAACGTGCTATTCGCTACACCAGACGTCATCCGTAGTGAAGTGGAAAAGGTCTTGAGCAGTTATGGCTATGGTGGCGGTCATGTGTTTAATTTGGGACATGGTATTTCTCAATTTACCGACCCTGCCAACGCAGGAGTTTTGGTCGAAGCAGTACACGACTTAAGTAAAAAATACCACTAAAATCGCTTGACATGCGATGCGCTTATGCACAAGCCATCGGATAATGCAAAGGCCACAGACTAAAATCTGCGGCCTTTGTTGTTTGTTTGTAAGTCATTGATTGTTAACAAGCAGAATAGGTGCATTAAATTTAAGCAGATAAAAATACTGTATATATAGTTAGCAGTTAGCAATAGTGTTACAGAGTTATACACAAAGTTATCCACAGCTTTTGTGTATAAGAAAAAATACCTATATCCTTCAAGTGGCTTAGCCATAGTTTATAGAAATCACCAGAGGAAAAATCGTTAACATGCCGATTGTACGCGTAGCGCTAGATCTGCCCCTGTCAACCCTATTTGATTATTTAGTGGAGGAAAATTTACGTGTAGAAATTGGGCAGCGCGTGCTGGTTCCGTTCGGGCGTAAACAGCTAATTGGCATAGTAATGGAGTTGTCAGACAGCTCATCTTTAGCCAGCGAACGGATCAAGCCGATTATTCAAGCATTAGATGATGTTCTTCCTTTAGCGGGTGAACTATTGACGCTGTTACGCTTCAGTAGCGACTATTATCATTACCCGCTTGGCATGACCGTCATGTCAGCCTTGCCAGCGCGTCTGCGTGACCATGAGGCCGTTGCAATTAAGCAAGAACTTGCTTACGCACTATCAGAACAAGGGCAGGAGCTGGATCTAGCGCAATTTCCACAACGACGCACCGTGCAGCTAAGTATTTTGCGCGCCTTGCAGCACAATACTTTGAGCAATAAGCAGATACGCACCCTGTCCCCTAGCGCGCCAGCTAATTTAAAAGTATTGCTTGAAGATGGCTGGATTCAGACTGTCCCAGAAGCCGAAGCCTTGCGCGCCGAACATATATTTAATACCGCACACACTCTGACTGGCCCTCAGCAGCACGCAGTAGATGCTGTGAAACTAGCTCCCGCGTATGCTTGTTTTTTATTGCACGGAATTACGGGCAGCGGAAAAACCGAAGTGTATGTACATCTGATGCATGAGGTATTGAAGCATGGCAAGCAGGCGCTGCTTTTAGTGCCAGAGATAAATCTAACTCCACAGTTAGAGAATTACTTCCGAAGTAGATTCCCAGATACAGAATTGCTTAGTCTGCATAGTGGACTGAGCAAGGGCGAGCGAACTAAAAAATGGTTGCGCGCACAATCTGGTGAAGCAAGCATTGTTTTGGGAACACGCTTATCGGTGTTCACCCCTTTGCCGAAGCTGGGCTTAATTCTGGTTGATGAAGAACATGATTCTTCGTACAAGCAGCAAGACGGATTGCGCTACTCTGCACGTGACGTAGCTATTTTTCGCGCCAATCAACGTGGAGTGCCAATCGTACTAGGCTCAGCAACACCATCGTTGGAAAGCTATTACAATGCCCAGAATGGGCGCTACCAGATGCTTAAACTTAAGCAGCGCGCAACTGAACAGGCAAAATTGCCACAGATTCGCTGCATCAATACCAGCAATATTCCTTTGCAAGAAGGCATTAGCCCCGCCATGTTAACGGCCTTGGCAGAGCGCTTGCAGCGCAAAGAACAAAGCCTAATATTTATCAATCGACGTGGCTATGCTCCAGTGTTGATGTGTACGGCTTGCGGCTGGCTATCTGGCTGTTCGAGTTGCGCAGGGAAGCTAGTATTGCATCTGAAAGATCGCCGACTGCGCTGCCATCATTGTGGACATCAAGAACGGGTGCCGCATGGCTGCCCTGGTTGTGGCAATACTGATTTGCAACCCGTCGGAATTGGCACGCAGCGTGTAGAAGAAGCCCTGCGAGCACATTTCCCTGAGGCGCGTATTTTGCGGGTGGATAGAGATAGCACTCGTAACAAAGGCAGTTGGGGTGTCATGAGAAAACAAATTCAAGATGACGAAGTTGATATTTTGGTTGGTACGCAAATTTTGGCTAAGGGCCACGACTTCCCTAATTTGACCTTGGTAGGCGTGCTCAATCCCGATGGAGCTTTATATAGTGGAGACTTTAGGGCTTCAGAAAAGCTCTTTGCGCAACTCGTACAAGTCGCTGGACGCGCCGGTCGGGCGGACAAGCCGGGTGAGGTATTGGTGCAAACTGCATTCCCAGACCATCCCTTGTATCGAGCGTTGCGCGCACATGATTATGACGCCTGGGCAGAAATATTACTGAATGAGCGCGAACAAGCGGGTTTTCCGCCGCATGTATTCCAAGTGTTGCTGCGTGCAGAAGGAAAGCAGGAAAACGAAGTGTATGTGTTTCTGAAAAAAGCGCGTCAATTCGCGCAAGAGCTGGCATTCCCGGTGGAAATTTATGGTGTAGTAGCAGCTTCGATGGCAAAGCGTGCCGACCATAGCCGAGCACAACTTCTGGTACAAAGCATGACACGAAAGTCATTGCAGCAATTTTTACGGGCATGGCGACCAAACTTAGATCTCATTCCGTCACAAAAGCTACGCTGGTCTTTAGACATAGACCCATTAGAGTTCTGAGCCTATGTTTGTAATATAAATGCGTATAATGTTTGAAAGTGCTTGATAAAAATGAATAAGGAATAAAAATGTTTAAGGATATTCAAAGATTCACATTAGCAGATTTAACTTTGCCCACCAGAATGCTGTTTACCGGATATTTGTTGGCAATTGGCCTTGGTTTGATTATGGCAGGTGCGCAAATCATGCTGACGCATGGTATGGCTGATGGCAAGCTAGGCTTATCTGTAGATGACATTGTGTATAGTTATTTCGGGAATGATTCCACTAAACTGGAATCTAAATTACTTGGATCGATGAAAGATAATGCTCCTCCTGAAGTTAGGCTGGACTTGATTAAATGGACTCGCGCAGGCGCGCCAGAGGGTGAGTGGGAAGGCAAGATTAAGCCGATGGTGGACGAATATTGCGGACCTTGTCACGCTAATATGCCGAGCTTAGCCAACATCACAGAGAAAGAAGTGATGGATAAGATGACTAAACGAGATGAGGGCGCATCCATATCCACACTCACCCGTGTCTCGCACATCCATTTATTCGGTATTTCTTTTATATTCTTCTTTGTCGGTTGGATATTTACTTATGCGAGTGGCTTTTCGCCTAAAGTTAAAGCATTATTGATTTTCACTCCCTTCGGCTTCCTCATTGTGGACATCGCCTCATGGTGGTTAACAAAAATGAATCCGAACTTTGCATGGCTGGTGATTATTGGCGGTTTCGGCTACAGCCTAGCTTCGACCATTATGATATTCACATCTTTGTACCAAATGTGGATTAAGCCAAAGCACACTCTCAAGAACAGTGACTCAAAGGATTGATTGTTAGTTATACTTCTCCCGCCACCGATTTAAGAGTGATGGTGTATTGTAGCTAGTACTAGTAGCTGGGTTATTTACAACACAGGGAGAGTAAACATGCAGAAACAATCAATCGCAATTGTAGGACTAGGCAGAGTGGGTTCAGTATTCTTGGAAAAGTTGTTAGGGGCGGCCAATAAAGGGATTGAAATTATCGCGGTCGCTGAAACGGGCCCTACAGCAGGTGCAGCGCTGGCCAAAGCAAACGGCATTGAAAATATGAGCATCCAGCAGATGATGGACAAGAGCGAAAGCATTGACATTTTGTTTGACCTGACTGGCCTGGCAGAAGTACGCAAAGAACTCCGTGAAAGCATGGTGGCATCGGGAAACAGACACACCGTCATCGCGACAGAAAGTATCGCCTCATTCATCTGGATATTGATTTCTGACGGTGAAGCGCTACCCAACGTGCATGCGAAAATCGGCTACTGATCGCCGTAATACTCCACAGGCGTTAATCAACGCTGGTAAATCATGAAATCTGAACAAGTAATACTTTCCTTGGCGGCGATCGTTGCCAAGGAATCAATCCTAACTGGTGTAGATGCTGCACCATATTGCAAAGATTGGCGCGGTCGATATGCGGGCGAAGCACTCGCCGTTGTATTTCCAGCCAATACCCAGCAAGTTAGCGACATAGTAAGCTTATGTGCAGCCAATAAAATTTCCATAGTGCCGCAAGGTGGCAATACCAGCTTATGCGGAGCATCCGTCCCCTTGCCGGACGACAGTAATCAGCTCGTAATTAATCTTTCGCGTATGAACCGCATCCGAGGTCTGGATGCAATTAATTACACTATGACGGTAGAGGCGGGTTGCAAGCTGGCATCTTTATATGCAGCAACAGAAATACAAGATCGTTTGTTCCCACTCGGGCTGACAGCGATTGCGCCGCATTGCGAAATTGGTGGCAATCTATCCACCAATGCAGGCGGAATTGGCGTATTGCGCTACGGCAATATGCGCGACTTAGTACTTGGGCTTGAAGTGGTGCTGCCGGATGGGCGAATTTGGAACGGCCTACGAAGCTTGCGCAAAGATAATACCGGTTACGACCTTAAACATCTCTTTATCGGTGCTGAAGGTACGCTGGGCATCATTACCGCCGCCGTACTTAAACTATTCCCCCGCCCCAAATCAGTAGCTACAGCATGTATTGCAGTACGCGACCCTGCTGCAGCGGTAGCATTGCTGGCACATTTACGAGCCAACTGTGGAGATAAGATCAGCGGGTTTGAAATTATTTCACGCTCCTGTCTCGATTTGGTGTTCAAGAACATCCCCGACACCGAAGAGGTGTTTGCTGAGAAACACGACTGGATAATCATCACCAAGCTAGCCGACGTGCTGTCCGTGTCACTGGAAGAAGCGTTACGCGGGGAAATCGCGTCTTTTGGACCTGATGTTAAAGAATTTAAAGTCACCGCCGATGATGTTCAGGCTGAATGTTGGTGGAAGTTACGCAAGAATATTAGTGAAGCACAGAAAATCGAGGGGATTAGCATCAAGCATGATGTGTCCATTCCCCTCAGCCGCGTAGAGGAATTCATCGCACGTGCCAGTGCCGTGTTGAATAAAAGCTATGCAGGAATTCGTATCGTCGCCTTCGGCCATATTGGTGATGGCAATATTCATTACAATATCTCTATGTTAGACGCAGCGCATAATTTGGCATTCATAGAGCAGCACGAGCGCGAGGTAAACCGCATAGTTTATGAAGTGGTCGCGGAATTAGATGGCAGCATTAGCGCCGAACATGGTTTGGGACAGCTCAAACGTGAAGAAATTAGCCATTATAAAAGCGCATTGGAATTGGAAATGATGCGTAATATCAAACAAAGCCTTGACCCACAGGGACTGATGAATCCGGGTAAAGTGATTTAGCGTACAAGACGGTCGATGGAGTCACTAATCACTGAGTGATATAATCGCCGCGAATTTAGATATATAGCCTTTTCTACCAACACATTCGCCTGACTTCCTCAAAATTTAGACGATTAATAATTCAATCGTGCATCTGTTAATAGATGTACTGATTAACAAGGATGCAACCATGAGTTTGAAATGCGGTATTGTCGGTCTGCCCAATGTAGGCAAGTCCACCATGTTCAATGCGCTAACTAAAGCAGGCATAGCGGCAGAGAACTATCCCTTCTGCACCATCGAGCCAAACGTAGGCATTGTTGAAGTGCCTGATCCGCGTATGGCGGCATTGGCGAAAATCGTCAATCCACAACGCATGCAGCCAGCTATTGTTGAATTTGTAGATATCGCAGGACTAGTAGCAGGCGCATCAAAAGGTGAAGGATTGGGCAACCAGTTTCTAGCAAACATCCGCGAGACTGACGCGATTGTGAATGTAGTACGCTGTTTTGATGATGAGAATGTGATACATGTGGCCGGACGCGTTGATCCGTTGTCTGACATAGAAGTGATCCTCACAGAGCTGGCCTTAGCTGACCTTTCAGTCGTGGAGCGCACAATTCAGCGCGATGGAAAAAAAGCCAAATCGGGTGACAAAGATGCGCAGAAGTTAGTGGCAATTTTGGAGCGTTTGCTGCCGCATTTGAACGAAGGCAAGCCCGCGCGTACCTTTGATTTTAGTGAAGACGAAGCTATAGCAATTAAGCCGCTGTGTCTTCTAACGATCAAACCGGCTATGTATGTAGGCAATGTGCTGGAAGATGGATTTGAAAACAACCTGCATTTGGATCGTTTGCGTGAACATGCAGAGAAAGAAGGCGCACCCGTTGTAGCCTTGTGTGCCAAGATTGAAGCAGAATTAGCCGATCTTGATGATGCCGACAAACAAGAATTTCTATCTGACCTAGGCTTGGATGAACCTGGACTGAATCGTATGATTCGCGTGGGTTATGAGCTGCTTGGATTGCAGACCTACTTTACTGCTGGCGTAAAAGAAGTGCGTGCATGGACGATTCATAAAGGCGATACAGCACCTCAAGCCGCCGGAGTGATTCACACCGATTTTGAAAAAGGCTTTATCCGTGCACAGACCATCGCCTTTAACGACTTTGTTGCTTGTGGCGGCGAGTCCGGCGCAAAAGAAAAAGGCAAAATGCGCGTGGAAGGTAAAGAGTATGTTGTGCAAGACGGCGATGTAATGAATTTCTTATTTAACGTCTAGCACCTACTGACCGCGAGTATTTAGCACTGCTGTAAATCAAATAAAGCCCGGCATTGCCGAGCTTTATTGTTTATCTCTCTGCTATGAAAAGACTTAAGAAAGTAGGCGTTTACTCTTCATTCAGCAAAGCGAGAATGTCTCCTTTGATTTCAATAAAGTCCTGAGCAGAAAGCTCAAAGTGATTAAGCACATCGCGCTCAAATATAGGCCACTCTTTTTCTCTGACAAGCAAGTGTTCGTCAGTGATGCACTCCGCCATATGTAAAATGGCGATTAGGCTACAAACATTGCCATCGACAAATTCATTCGGTGAATTAAAAATTGTTGCATCATGATGGTGCAAAATAGCTTGAGAAATATGAGTGGGCAGCATCCAGCTACGCGTCATCATATTGCCAACCATGGTGTGACTGGTGGAAAAAATATCGTTTTCAATGTGACAAATTGATTTCCCCAATTGGGATTGGCTCATTACTGTTTCGCGATACTCAGGAAACTTCATCATCAACACCGGAATGCCACAGTCGTGAAATAAAGCGACGAGATAAGCATCGTCTTTAGACATGGAAGGGAATTTTGCAGCCACTTTTTCTGCAATGCTTGCCGAAAGGCTGGAGCGTTCCCAAAATTTTTCAAAAACGGGCGAGCCGCCGCCTAAGCTTTGTCGCAGAGAGATATTCTGCACCAAGTTAACCGTATTCTGGATGCCTAAAACGCTGATGGCTTGTAATACCGAGGTGACCTTGCTGCGCAGGCCAACAAAAGGCGAGTTGGCTAACTTGAGTAAGGGGCCAACAATCCCCGCATCACGGCTGATTAGACGAGCAAGCGAATTAAAATCAACCGAGGGGCGTTTTGCCTCGCGCAAAATAGCAGTGAGAGATGCAGGGCAAGGGGGAATCGTGATTCCCGATAAAACCTTATCAGCTGCCTCATTAGATAATGCTTCATTGGTGGTCAAATCATCTCCTAACTACAATGTGCCATTACTTTATAGTTCACATCATGCACAAATAAGCCAAGTTAAACAATAGTTGTGAATATTTGGAAAAAGTTAAATTTATGTTAATTCGAGGCTTAAGCAAAACACTTCAAGCAAAATATCTCCTTTGAGAAACAGAAAAACTAGGCTATCGGTCTGTTACAATGCGCCGCGCGGCAATTGCTTCAGTCTTGATTGCCAGCTACCGAATCCGGTTTGTACCTCCCTAATTTCAGCCTATGACTGGCGCGCCACAGCGTGACAGGCGGATGTAAATCAAAAGAAAGTATATATGTCATTTTCAGCTCTCGGCTTGTCCGAGGAAATCGTCCGTGCCGTAACCGAGCGCGGATATACCGAACCGACCCCAATTCAAGCACAGGCAATACCTGTCATTTTAAAAGGTGGCGACCTTATGGGTGGCGCCCAGACCGGCACGGGTAAAACCGCTGGATTTACCTTGCCATTATTGCAACGCCTAATGGCTAAGCCTGTTACTGGCAAAGCGTATATTCGTACATTGGTGCTCACTCCAACGCGCGAACTTGCAGCTCAAGTAGAAGAAAGCGTACGCGAATACGGAAAATACTTACCACTTAAATCCATGATGATGTTTGGCGGCGTTAATATTAATCCGCAAATCAAACAATTGCGCGTTGGCGTAGATATTCTGGTGGCCACACCAGGACGCTTGCTCGATCACCTGCAACAAAAGACCGTAGATTTATCTCGTGTTGAAATATTGGTATTGGACGAAGCTGACCGCATGTTGGATATGGGTTTTATTCGTGATATCAAAAAAGTTCTCGCCGTGTTGCCAAAGCAGCGCCAGAACCTATTGTTTTCCGCTACCTTTTCCGATGAGATCAAAGCACTCGCCGATGGCTTGCTGACAAATCCAGCACTAATCGAAGTGGCGCGCCGCAACGCAGCAAATGAATTGATTGAGCAACGTGTTTACCCAGTAGACCGCGAACGTAAGCGCGCACTACTAACACACCTCATTAAAGAGCATAATTGGTTTCAGGTATTGGTCTTTACGCGCACCAAGCACGGCGCTAACAACCTAGCAGAGTATCTAAACAAGGATGGCATCTCCGCGATGGCGATTCACGGCAACAAGAGTCAGGCTGCTCGCACTCGTGCGCTGGCTGAATTTAAAACTGGAAAGCTGCAAGTATTGTGTGCAACTGACATCGCCGCACGTGGTATCGACATTAGCGAATTGCCGCATGTTGTGAATTACGAATTGCCGAATGTGGCGGAAGACTATGTGCACCGTATCGGACGTACCGGACGTGCGGGCAGCAATGGTGAGGCTAGCTCACTGGTGTGTGTTGATGAACACAAATTACTAAAAGACATTGAGCGTCTTACAAAACGTGACATTCCTGTGGTGCAAATCCCAGGATTTGAGCCCGATCCGCGTATCAGGGCAGAGCCAATTTTGAACGGACAAAATCGTGGTGGTCAGCGGCAGGGACAAGGGCAAGGCCGTTCGGGCGGCGGCGCACGATCAGGCGGCGGGCCGCGCACTGGTGCAGGCAAGCCAGCGGGTGGTCATGGTGCAGGGCGAAGCGCAACACCAGCATTGCATCGTACTGGCGGACGCGGACGCTAACAATTTGTTATAGGGTTGGGCATCATCGCCCACCCTATATGTTGATTTTGACGAACAGCATAATGAGGTTCAAATGAATAAAAATGTTAGCCAAGAAGAAGCCATTGCCGATACCAAGCTGTGGATTGAGCGCGCTGTAATCGGACTCAATCTGTGTCCGTTTGCCAAAGCCGTACACGTTAAGAATCAAATCCGCTATGTGGTGAGTGATGCTCAAACGGTTGAAGAGTTAATGCAAGATGTATTGAGCGAGTTTGAAGTACTGGCGGAGGCGAGCCCTACTGAGATTGACACAACCATGTTGATCCATCCCTACGTGCTAAACGACTTTCTCGACTACAACGACTTTTTGGAAGTAATTGATGCCGCGCTAGAAGAAGTGGATTTGGACGGGGAGCTACAAGTTGCCAGCATGCATCCGCAGTTTCAATTTGCGGAAACAGAAGTGGATGACATTAGTAACTACACCAATCGCTCCCCCTACCCTACCCTGCATTTGCTGCGCGAAGATAGTATCGATGCAGCAGTAGAAGCATTTCCAGAGGCTGAGATGATCTTTGAAAAGAACATTGAAACGATGAATAAATTGGGCCATGAAGGCTGGGAAGCATTGGGCTTGGCGGAAGTACAGAAAGCTAAAAGAAGTAATTAACAGAAAATACGTCATTTCTGCGTAAGCATTAATGACGTATGCTTATCTCCATGAATTCAAAACTAGAACTTTCATTTTCCTCACTGACTCCAGATTGCGTCTTGAATGCACTAGAGAGTATCGGCTTGCGCTGCGATGGGCATTTGCTCGCCTTGAACAGTTACGAAAACCGGGTATACCAAGTTGGCATTGAAGATGAAGCTCCCTTGGTTGCCAAGTTTTACCGCCCTGCACGGTGGACAGAAGCCGCTATCCTCGAAGAGCATAGATTCGTAAAAGAATTAGTCGAGCGCGAAATTCCCGTCGTACCCGCTCTGGAAATAGATGGCAAAACCCTGCACTCCTTTGCTGGTTTTCGTTTTTCTGTGTTCCCTAAACATGGCGGACGTGCACCTGAACTAGAAAATCGCGACACGCTGGAATGGTTGGGGCGTTTTATGGGACGCATCCATGCCGTAGGCGCATTAAAAACATATCAGCACCGCCCTACTCTCAATATCGACACCTTCGGTACCGAGCCGCGTGACTTTTTGCTGGCTAATGGATTTATTCCAAATGACATTGAACCTGCTTATCGCAGCGTGGTGCAACAAGCGCTAGATGGCGTAAAGCATAGTTTTGATCGTGCAGGGGATGTGAAGGTGTTGCGTTTACATGGTGATTGCCACGCAGGCAATGTGTTGTGGACAGACGACGGCCCGCATTTTGTGGATTTTGACGATAGTCGCATGGGTGTTGCCGTGCAAGACTTGTGGATGTTGCTCTCCGGTGAACGCGAAGATCGCGTGCGGCAAATGGGCGATGTACTCGCTGGCTATGAAGATTTTTGCGAATTCGATGCCCGCGAACTACACCTCATCGAAGCCCTGCGCACCTTGCGTCTGATTCACTATTCCGCATGGCTCGCCCGACGCTGGGACGACCACGCGTTCAAACAAGCTTTTCCTTGGTTTAATACACAAATCTATTGGCAGAATCGCATCTTGGAATTACGCGAACAAATTGCATTAATGGACGAGCCGCCTTTGTGGCAAAACTAAGCGCTATTTTTGAAGTAAAACTAAAGAACTTAACGGCTTCACCACAGAGACACAGAGGCACAGAGAAATTCAAAACAGCTAGTCATGTTAATCGCATGTTTCCACACTATGTGATGTCATTGCGGGTTTTAAGATGAAAACAAAACTTTCCCCTTGCCCTTGCGGCAATGCAAAAAATTACGCCGACTGCTGCGCTCGCTATCTGGACAACAAAGAAATCGCCCCTAGCGCTGAAGCACTCATGCGCTCTCGCTACACCGCCTACACATTGCAGCATGAAGACTATCTGCTGGCGACTTGGTATCAATCCACTCGTCCACCCGCCTTAGGTTTACAAAACGAAGCTGCAACTAAATGGTTGGGGCTCGAAGTGAAGCACCATGAACAACAAGACACCGAACATGCCATTGTCGAATTCCTTGCGCGCTACAAAGTAAATGGACGTGCCCATCGTCTGCATGAAATTAGCCGCTTCGTGTGTGAGGAGGGAAAGTGGTTTTATGTAGATGGACAGATAGGATAAGACGACACTCAGAACCACACTGCCTATGTAGGAGCTAGCGCTTATATCACTGCGGCTCAGTAATACGGTGTTTCTCGCACCTCACACTGAAGCCACACAACGAATTAATTTTGCTCAAAGTTTTAGTGTGTGAATTTAACCAGTCCCATATTCGCCATTTATTTGATTGGCAAAGTTGCTAGCGAAAAACGCGAAGTTATATATTTATGATACGACTTGGTTTCTTCCCGCATTTTTTGCTAAATATAGCTTTTTATCCGCCTGCCGTATGAAATCAAGTGCGGAGTGTGCATTTGATGGCACCATTACTTCAACCCCACAGCTTACCGTCACTATGCCAAAAGAAGATAATTCGTGTGGTATTTGCAGCGCTTCTATTTGTTCTCTGCATTGCTCCGCAATGTTCAGAGCATCATCCATCTGCGTGCAAGACAGAATAACGGCGAATTCTTCGCCACCATAGCGAGCGGCTAAATCATCTGGGCGATTTGTTACAGATGCGAGTACAGCGGCAACCTGCTTGAGGCAGCTATCGCCTTGAGGATGACCATAGTGATCATTAAATTTCTTGAAGTGATCAATATCGAACATGATAAGCCCAATAGGTCTCTCGAAGCGATGCGCACGCCGCCACTCAAGACCCAGGAACTCATCAAAACGACGGCGATTGGCAAGTTCAGTGAGTGCATCGTGCGTACTGAGATGCAACAATTGATCCTGCATCAGTTTGAGTCGAACCAAGTTTCGAACTCGCATGCGTAGTGTGGAGGGGTTAACCGGCTTGTTGATGTACTCCATTGCCTCAAGCTGCAAACCTTCAAACTCGGCACTTGCGCTGCTCATGGCAGTAACAAACATGACCGGAATATGCTGAGTGCGAGGGTTCTCCTTAAGCTTACGGCAAACTTGGAAACCGTCCATCTCAGGCATTTGAACATCAAGGATAACTAGATCTGGGGACTCGTTTTTATTCGCCAGCTTTAGCGCGTCATGACCATTGGTTGCGGCTTTAATGCGGTAATCATTACGCAGCGCTTCCACCAGTATTTGTAAGTTTGCAGATTCATCATCCACGATTAGAATCAGTGGCAGAGCGTCAGAACTCATTTCACCCTTTTCTTAAAAGATAACAATACGGCATCAATGCTCACGACTGCTTTCGAATAATCAAAACTGTCAATTTCGGCTGTCAGCTTAAGAAATTGCGGTTGTGGTAAATATTCAACAAGTTGTGCGTAGAGCTCGGCTAGTATAGCCGCTGGAGGCACATCATGTTCCTTTAACGCTTCGGACAGTTGCGCCAGTTTATTTATGATCTCTTCCGGACAAATTTCATCAGCGTGAACGGCGTTAATTTTATCAGCCTTAATGTTTGCATTGATGATCTCAACGATAGAAGCGAGCTCACTGAAAAAATCCGGAAGCGAAGTGGATTTACCATCGTCCTTTAACTCAGCTTCTACTCGTTTTGCTGTAACAGTCAACTGAATCCCACCAAGGTTGGCGGCAGCGCCAACCAATTTGTGTACAAGTTGTGAAGCCTCAACGGATTTTCCATTTTCCAGCAACTGAGTTAACTGTTCCGGAAGAGATGCATAGGCTTCGGCGAAATTTCGTAGCAACTTAGCCAAGAGTGCTTTATTCCCGCCTAATCGCTGAGTTGCTTCCTGTAGATCAAATCCGTCTAAACTATCTGGCAGCGAACTATCCTCAGGAGGATCTTCTACCTTACTCGATATGGCTCGATCTCCCGGTTTGATCCACCTCTCTAGCATCTCAATTAGCTCATTAGGTTCAATTGGTTTGGATAAGTGGGCATCCATACCGGCGTTCAGCGCCTCTTCCTGGTCTTGTCGCATTGCAGCGGCAGACAACGCTATGATCGGAACGCCATTCCCTTGAGGTAGCATACGTATTTGGCGCGTCGCTTCTAGCCCGTCCATAATCGGCATGTGAATATCCATTAGAACAGCGTCATAGGAGATATTCCTTACCATCTCAATTGCTTCCAAACCGTTATGGGCCAGACTGACATTAAATCCAGCGCGCTCCAGAAATTCGCAGGCAACTTCTTGATTGATACTATTGTCCTCAACTAGCAATAACCGTGCGCCACGAGTTTTGGAGTTTGCTTGAGACAATTCAATCAAATTGGTGGGCAGGTATTCTTCGGTATTAAATTTAATTCCAATAATGGTATCTAGTAACGCAGAAGGGGTTACCGGCTTGATTAATACTGCATCCAGCAAGGATCGGCTGGCTTCAGATCGTAATTTATCCATCGAAAAGCCAGTTGCCATGATGACGATTGGCCGATGCAGATCTATATCATTACGAAGCTTAATATTGCCCGCTAATTCTAGGCCATCCATGCCCGGCATTCTCCAATCCAGCACTACCATATCGAAAGAACTATTGTTCTTTTCTGAATGCTCAATCAGAGCCAATGCTTCCACCCCAGATGCAGCAGTACAAACTTCAAGTTTCCATGATTCCAGATAACCTTTTAGGATTATGCGAGAGGTTTCTTGATCATCTACCACTAACACCCGCAAGCCTTGAATAGCTCTTAATTTTTGAAGTTTAGATTCGATATCTAGTTTCTTGCTTTTGCCGATGCCAAATAGAACAGTAAAGGTAAATTCACTGCCGATATCGGGCGTTGACGTTACTGAAATTTTACCGCCCATCAATTCAACCAAGTTCATGCTGATCGTAAGGCCAAGGCCGGATCCACCATATTTGCGAGTGATGGAGCTATCCCCTTGAGAGAAAGCGTGAAACAAGTTTTTTATTTGCTCGTCTGAAATGCCGATACCGGAATCTCGGACGGTAAAGCGCATAAATACATTATCTTTAGTTTGTTTTAGAATTTCCGATTTGATAAATATTTCGCCACTTTCGGTGAATTTAATAGAATTACTCACCAAATTATTCAGTACCTGACTTAATCGCAAGGGATCACCTACTAGCATCGAAGGTGTATCGTGATCCAGCTCGAAAAACATCTCGAGACCTTTCTCGTCGACTTGCGCCGTGAACAAATCCCCCAACTGTTTAAGTAAATCATCCAGATCGAAGTCAATGCTCTCGATTTCTAGATGCCCGGCTTCGATCTTTGAATAATCTAGAATGTCATTTAACACACCGAGCAAGGCACGAGATGAACGGTAAACTTTGGTAAGGTAGTCGTTTTGACGCTCAGAGAGATCGCTGTCCAATACTAGCTGAGTCAGTCCGATAATCGCATTGAGCGGTGTACGTACCTCATGGCTCATGTTGGCAAGAAATCCAGATTTAGTTTGGTTTGCCATCTCAGCCTTGTTACGAGCCCGAATCAGTTCGTTTTCCAACTGTTTGCGATCAGTAATGTTGTTAATTGCGGCCAATACGAAGCGATTGTTATCAATTTCAATAGGACCTAAGCCGACCTCAATAGGGAATTCATGACCATCTTTTTTGAGACCAAATAAATCACGATTCTCGCCCATGTTACGCCCCAGAGGCATTTGGAAATATGTACGTATATTTTCTGCATGTACTAAGTGAAAGCGTTCTGGTATCAATATACTTATCGGCTTACTCAGCAACTCGCCTTGAGGGTAGCCAAAATGTTTTTCAGTCTCAGCGTTGCTTTGAACAATATATCCTGCTTGATTTACTAGTATTAGTGGTATTGGTGCCGATTCGAACATACTATGAAAGCGCTCTCGTTCTAGCGCCAGCTGTATATCGCGTTTACGCAGCTGTTTGATTACGATGACGAACGTCAGCGCTGCGGTAATCAGCGTAATTAGTGCAAATCCGACCAGTAAAAACACAAAGCGGTTATGTGATTCCGTCGCCGTACGTTGAGCTTTCTGGGCAAAGTAAATCGCCTTGTTTCCAGAGTATTTAATTATGTAATCAAGCTTGTCTGTTGTTTCTGCATACGCTGTAGCTGCAACAGTTAGCATATATTCTTCTGCTTCTTTGTAGTGATTTTGCACCAACATAGTGATTAACTTAGCGCGCGAGTTTCGCCAAATTAAATTTGTTCGTTGGACCTCAGCAACGCGATTCATATCACCAAGAAAATTGGTATTTATTGTTTTGAGATTAGCCATTAATTCGGCATCGGAGCTATCAATTCTTGCTATAAGCTCGGCAAGAGCATCATCTTTGCGAACAACAAGGGCTGTTAACAGACCTGCTTGAATTAAAGAATTTTCATGTCTGGCTGCGCGCGCAGCGCCATTAACTAAAAAGGGATGTTGATATAGCTGATCAGTGAGTTGTTCAAGTGATTCAATATCATTAATCACATTAAATCCGACGAAAGCTAATCCAATCATTACTAGAGAATAACCAGTTATGATTGTAAAAAGAATTGAACGATACGAACTGAAAACGTAATTTAGTGGCATATCTATAGTATTAATAAATTGTTATTGAATTGGCTGCATGCAGCAGAATTCCATGCCCTTGAACTGAGCAGTCAAAATTGCAAATGAACTATACACCGGCTGTGTGTGCCTCGCTATGCTCTCTCAGAGAAGAAAGTTAAACAAAAGCAATATGCGAGAGTTGAAATGGGGGAACTGAGCAATCATCATTACGGTTAAATTATTTGAATAGCATTAATAATGTTCACCTCATTGAGGGGGTTGTGTGAGCGCTCTCTTGCATCACAGCATTAAACAAGCTTAGCGATACGGTGCTTCCAGCGCTTCACATAAAAACTTCATGAACGGAACCGATTCGGTAAAACGCTTCTCTGTGAGACTCAGTAGACTCTTTCCCGTCACTTCCTTGATAGATAGCGGGGCCAAAGCGATAAAGTCTTTACGCTTGAGGTCGGTAATGGCGGGATGGTTTGCATCGAAGCCACGCGGTGGGCGAATCAGTGTGTCACCTTGAAGCTGCCATTTAGCAGTGAATTGCTCATCGTCGCGGACGGCAAACCATTTGTCGGGCTTCAGTGCGATGAGGTCACGTAACTTTCCCAAGGCTGTCGATTCAGGATGCCAGCAGCCCGCCCCAAAAAAGCATTCGTCAGTGGCGATATGCACATAAAAGCCAGGGGCATGAATATCCTTGCCAAGGGAGTGGCGAAACTGGATGCCGATATTGGTTTTGTAAGGAGTCTTATCACGCGAAAAGCGCGTATCACGAAACACCCGCATCAACGACCCGCCCACTTTGCGCGGTTCCGCCCGAAAGCGCGGTGCAAATGTTCGCAAAGCAGGCTCCATCGCCTCAATAAAATCTAGCGCCGGTTCGCGCACTAATGCTTCATAGCGAGGCTTATTTTCCTCAAACCATGCGCGGTTGTTGTTGGCTGCAAGTTCGTCGAGAAAACTAAAAGTTGCTTTGCTAAACATGATTTATTCCTTAGGCAGATGATTGTCCGAAACCGATGGATACGAAATAAGACACACTCTGAAACGCGCGCCATAACAAAGTTGTAAGGTGAAACGAAGCGGAGCGTAGTTTGTGTCCGAACGACACCTTGTGATGTTTTGCTGATTTAGCAGCATGCTCTAGCTTATCCAGTCCCTACGCTTAACTAGTTTTGAGTACCATAATAAAAATGCTGCGACTACTAACGACATCAGGCTAGCAACCCAAATATCTATGGTACTACTTACCCGGAATGTATGAATGTTTGTGACTAGAGCACCAAGAAACGATGCAACAAATAGGTAATATGCAAACGCTTTTTTTAGCAGAAGAAGAATTTCAGCGAACGCACCACCAAACACAGCAACTGCGAATGTCATAGTTGCCCACATTGGACGGCTTGTAATAAGTGATTGTGCCGCTTCAGGATAATTAGCTAGCGTTTCTTGATTCGTTTGCATAATGAAGTTAATGCTTCCCATAACATTCCATATCAATGCAACAATGCAAACGCCCCAAAAGTTCCAATGGGGTTTTATGTTGTTTTCACGCATTTTGTACTCTAAATATTTATTAATGGCATAAACATGTTAACTATCAGGTAACGCTTCAAATTCTTTACGTTTTGACTCGAACCACTTTTCCATTTCCCCTGGTGTTTTCATAAGTTCTTGCATTTTACCCATAGCGTGTAAATGTGCTCCATCTTGCTTTTCAAACATTTCCATTCCATGCTGTTTGCTCATTTCAGCCATTTCTTCAAAGGAATCAGCGCGAAATATTTTTTCACATGCTCCTCCAAGTTGCTTACAAGTCATTGACTTCATATTGCACTCCTTAGTTTGATTGTTGAAACATAATGAAGCTGTAGGAAAAGTCTCTTCATTACCTTATCGTGCCGTGAACCAAAACAAATATCAAGGTCAAAGCGGAGGATATTATTTTGGCAGCGGGATCGGTAGGGGCAAGCACTAATTTGAAATTTAGAACAATACGTACTATAACCAGCAAGTTGCACTTAATATAACCGGACTATTTACCGGAAAACCGCCCCTCTCGACAAGGTATTTCCACTTACTCCATCCAATTTTATTAAAATTATTCGCTACAAGGCTATTTCTTGTTAAAATTCATTCTCTTGAGAAGCCTTTGATATTTATTCGGAGAAAATCATGCCTCTTTCAAATATTAACGCCCGTAATCATCCTAACGCGATCAAGCCTGTGCCGGTCGCTGCATCAGAGACTATTGCGCGTAAAGAACGTCCACAAGCTAGCTCGAATACAGTTGTTACTCTGTCAGCTCAGGCTCGGAATATGCAACGCGCGGAGGCGATTCAGAAGTCTTCTCAGGAGCATATCGACCGCATAAGCGATTTAACTCGTTCTGACACCAAGGCGCTGGAATCAATGCGCGCGGATGCACAGCAAGAGATTAAGACACAAGATTCTAGGCACAGAACAGAGCAGCAAATACAGAAACGAATTGATACTCAGGCATAGCAGCTTAGGAATTACTGATTTATTAGGTTTTGTCGTTCCCGTGAAGCGGAAACCCTTTCAATCAAGGCGCTGGATTTCCGCGTTCGCGGAGAGGCGAATTAATTAGCGCTCCCCTTTATTTAATCCCTACCCCTAACCAAGCGTCTGACGACAATGTCGTTGGCAATGTAGTTAGTTGCGCTTCAAGATATTCGATCGCTAGGCTTTCTTTTTCCTTCCATGCTGTTTCGCCGAGTGCCTTTTTCATCATTTGAATCGGGGCGCTGCCTTTCACCATCCCATCCCAAAATTCTGGGATAGAGGTCACGGGGAATACTGTTTTGCTGACACTTAAAATCTTTACGTCTTTGAATCCAGCATCTTGCATTTCTTGCTTAAAGACGTCGGGATTTTCCAGTGTGTTGATGGACTTTTGCGGCTCAGGGATTTCGGGTTTGATGGCACGTATTGCGCCAAACATGAGTTGCATGGCGGGTGATTGCGCTAGCGGAGCCCAACTGGTGACGGTGATGCTGCCGCCCGGTTTGAGGGTGCGGTATATTTCGCTAAAGCCTTTGCAGCGATCCGGGAAGAACATCAGGCCAAACATGGAGAACGCGGCATCAAAGCTGTTGTCTGCGTAAGGTAGTGCTTGTGCGTCGCCGTGTTGGATGGTGATGTTCTGGTGTCCGCTGCGTGCGATGTTCTGCTGGAAAATGTCTAACATGGGAGCGGAGAAGTCTATGCCATGCACGGACTTTGCCTCGTCTGCCACCATGAGCGCCAGCGTGCCAGGGCCGCATGCGACATCAAGTATGGTTGCGCCAGTTTGGAGATTGGCAGCGGCAATGGCATCTTCAGCAAAGTGCGCCAGTATCTGCATAGTGGATTCGGCATAGCCAGCAGCAACTAAGTCCCAAGGTTCGACGGTGGATAACATATTGTCCCTATCAATTTATTGAAGTTTGAGAAACCGGCGCGAGCTTCTTTTGCCAGAACATTGCCTTGCCCATTTTAGGATCAAGTTCGTATCCGGCAAATCCGCAAGCTTTGTACGAGCCTTGTGCCACCGTATTTCCTTCGAGTACTTCTAGTGTGAGCTTGCAGCAACCCAGTTGCAGCGCGATTTCCTCAGCTTTGGCTAGGAGTCGTTTGGATAGGCCTCGCCCTCTATAGGGTAGATCGACAACGAGATCATGCACATTGAGTAGGGGTTGGCATGCGAAGGTTGAAAATCCTTCAAAGCAAATTGCCATGCCCGCAGGGGTGCCGTCCATAAAAGCGAGAATGACATGGGCGCTCGGGCGCTTGCGAAGTTCCGGTACGAGATTGTTTTTAATAAATTCAGGCAGCTCTGTGCCGCCACCCATATTGTCTTTGGCATACTCATTTAAAAGATAAGTCACCGCGGCGGCATGGCTAGGCAAAGATAAATCAGCGCTTAATATTTCTTCCATCAACAATTCACTCCAAATTTTAGGATTAAGCTAGAAAAACCCGTTGTACTCAGGTTTTACAGATAAAACAACATCAAATACTGAACTTCCGACTCTCCGATTCGGTGCAGGGGGGACATCTGTAAGCGTTCGAAAATCTGCGTTAATCTGCGAAATCTGCGGATTAAACTGCGGTTTATAGCTAAATAAGCAGGGTGTGCAGTTTAGCCCCATACCCCTTGCGCCACATCAACCACGCTTCCGCCTACGTAGACGCCATGTGCATTTGCGCGCAATGCCAAGGTGGAGGGGCGACCTATTTCGTAACCCTGACCCGCGAGTACATCTAAGCTGCTTGAGTTGAACACTTTGTTGCTCATTAGGTACGCGGCTAAACAGCCATTGGCACTGCCTGTTGCAGCATCTTCGGCAATGCCGTAATAATCGGCAAAAAGACGCACACTTAATTTATGCGTGGGCTCATAGCCTTCTGAGCTAAATACTAGTATGAGCTTAGCCCATGCATCGTTCACTAGGGCGAAATATGCGTCTTTGTTGATCTTTGCCCGCTTGAGTACATCAAGATTCTTCAATGGCACTATTAGAGCAGGGAAGCCTGTTGAGACTTCTTGTATAGGAAAGTTGGTGTCGATGTCGGAAACAGCTAGGCCCAAGATTTTCGCCAAAGTGTCAGCATGGACTTGCTTGCCAAATTGCGGCGGCATTTGTTTCATCCATAATATTGAGGCGTGCTCTGGGGTTTGACTGAAGCTGACGGGTATTTTGCCGATGCGTAGATTGAGTGTGATTTCATCGGCTTGCGTGAGCTGTAATTTATTGCGGATGATGTGCGCTGTGCCTAGGGTCGGATGTCCGGCGAAATCTATTTCGCAATTAGGCGTGAAGATGCGCACATCAAAGCCGCCATCACGGGCGATGCGTGAGCTAATAAAAGTCGTTTCGGAAAAGTTAATTTCTTTCGCGATATTTTGCATGTCAATATCGGTCAAGGAGTCGCAGTCTACAAAGGTGGCAAGCTGGTTGCCGCCATAGCGTTGCGTCGTAAATACGTCGGTAAAGAAGAATTTTGGCGAGCTCATGTCATTACTTTAGCGATTGATCATTATCAGAAGTCGCATTCTGCGGGTCGAATGAGAAAACTGCAATTCTATAATATGACTTGTGCAGTTAGACATTCCCCTGCTAAGCCTTTAGAATTGTGAACTTTTTTACAGGTTAGTATCATGTCAGAAGACATAGAAACGAGCATTACAGAACCCGCTGCAATCCTGCGCGATCCTATTTCGCGCGAAGTGGCGCGCCGCCGTACTTTCGGCATCATCTCCCACCCTGATGCGGGCAAGACAACGCTTACTGAAAAATTGTTATTGTTTTCAGGCGCGATTCAGATGGCGGGCACCGTAAAGGCACGTAAGAGCGGCCGCCATGCGACATCAGACTTTCTCGATATTGAGAAGCAGCGTGGTATTTCGGTTGCCAGTTCGGTGATGCAGTTTGAGTACCGCGATCATGTGGTGAATCTGCTTGATACACCGGGTCACCAAGATTTTTCAGAAGATACTTATCGTGTTTTGACGGCGGTGGATTCTGCGTTGATGGTTATCGACGCGGCAAAGGGTGTAGAAGCACAGACGATTAAGCTGCTTAATGTGTGTCGTATGCGCAGCACGCCTATCGTCACCTTTATGAATAAGATGGACCGTGAGGTGCGTGATTCATTGGATTTGCTGGACGAAGTGGAGTCAGTGCTCAATATTCAGTGCGCACCTGTTACCTGGCCAATCGGTATGGGTAAGGCTTTTCGTGGTGTGTACCATCTACTGCGCGATGAAATTATGTTGTTTGAAGCGGGTTCAGAACGTGCCGATCAGGAATTCGAGATTATTAAAGGTATCGACAACCCACGTTTGGCAGAAATGTTTCCGCTTGAGATTGAGCAACTCAAGATGGAAGTGGAGCTGGTAACAGGTGCTTCCCACCCGTTCGACCTGCAACGTTTCCTTGAGGGAAAGCAAACTCCGGTTTTCTTCGGCTCCGCCATTAATAACTTTGGTGTGCGTGAGATTTTAGATGCATTGTTGGATTGGGCTCCTGCACCGATAGAGCGCGATGCTAGCGTGCGTATGGTAAATCCTACTGAGCAGCCATTTTCAGGTTTTGTGTTCAAAATTCAGGCCAATATGGATGCAAACCATAGAGATCGAATCGCTTTCCTACGCGTATGTTCTGGGCATTTTGAGCGCGGCATGAAGATTAGGCATCTGCGTATTAATCGTGAGATTCGTGTGTCTAACGTGGTTACGTTCATGGCTTCAGCGCGCGAACAGGTAGAAGAAGCGTATGCGGGCGACATTATCGGACTACCTAACCACGGCAACATGCAGATCGGAGATAGCTTTTCTGACGGCGAAGCCTTGCAGTTCACAGGCATTCCCTATTTTGCCCCCGACTTCTTCCGTGCTGTGCGTATTCGCAACCCAATTAAGGTAAAGCAATTACATAAAGGCCTGCAGCAGCTCGGTGAAGAAGGCGCGGTTCAAGTGTTTAAGCCGGTGGACGGCGGAGATCTTATTCTCGGTGCGGTCGGTATGTTGCAGTTTGACGTAGTCGCAAGCCGCTTGAAAGGTGAGTACGGCGTAGATGCGATGTTTGAGGGCACTGGAGCTGCGAGTGCGCGCTGGGTAACTTGTGATGACAAAAAGATACTAGGCGACTTCGAAAAAGCCTTGTCACACAATTTGGCGATTGATGCGGCTGGTAATTTGGCCTACCTAGCGCCGAATAGCGTTAATCTGAGACTCACTCAGGAGCGTTGGCCGAAAGTTGTATTTCACACTACGCGTGAACATGCAGTGAAGTTGTAAAATAGCAATCTGCGAAGCGTTGGAACGACTCTGAAAAGAAAAAACTGTTTGGAGAGTTCGTTTATTTGAGTGATGAGTGGGAATTCTATAAAAACAAATACTATTTAATAGTAGGTATTTGCGCATCGCTTGAGAAATTAAATTAACAAGTAAGATGTTGATAGTTATTAATATTTTGTTGTTTTTTGGGCTGGGTTAGAGGCGTTTTAAAAGCCAATTCGCACAAAAGAATGCTATTGCTGTGAAAAATTATTGTAAATAATTGAGACATGCGCATAAAGCTATGGGAATATCCCATCTGGGCTGTGCAGGTAAATAACTTTGTCTGGCTCAAGAAGTATTGATATATATGCTTGGTGCGGTTGCTCGGCAAAGAAAGCGAAGTATAAAAAGTATGGAACTACCTACTTGCTTCGTGGATTTCTTGATGCTAGTATCAATATGTCCTTAGAAGGGGAACGCGGAAGGGTATTGTTAGTTTTTTTTATTATCATTAATGATTGCCGAGGAGATTCGAATGCTTGAGCCAGATGTAACAACCAGCGAAGTAATAATAATGTATGTCGGTATATTCGTATTTTTGTTTGGTTTAGCTGTAGTACTAATGAAAAAACATTCCTGATTTATCAAGGAATGATGGAGAGATAATCTGCACTTAGTGCGGGTAATTAAAATTTTGAGTGGGGAGGGGCACATGCGTAAAGTATCTAATTTAGCAATGGCGTGTTTAGGGGCAATCGCCATGCTGACATTTTCAGGAGCAACTTTTGCCGAGTCAGTTAAGGTAAATGTAGCCAATGGAAAAAATATTTTTGAAAACGGAAAGCCGGATGATGGAGTAGCAGCTTGCAGCTCATGTCATGGTGAGACTGCAATGGGTTTGGATGCAATGGGCACTCCTCGCTTGTCTCATTTGGGTTACGTTTACGTGGTTAAGCAATTGACCGATTTTGCAGATGACAAACGCAATCCTGAGGGCCTGGGTGCAGTAATGAATGGCTTTGCCAAGGCACTTACAGCACAGGAAAGACGCGACGTTTCTGCCTATGTAAATACGATTGCAAGAACTAGTGAGCCATCTGACCTCGCCGCATTGAAAGATGAAGGGCAGGCTGTTGGAGAAGCATACAAAGGCAAAATCATTGTTCAGTACGGCAAGAGCAATGTTTCAGCCTGTGTTTCATGCCACGGCTATAATGGTCGCGGATCTGATCCGATATATCCAAAAATCGGCGAGCAGAAGTACGTATACCTAGTGAATCAATTAACTAACTGGCGTGATGGTTCTCGTGCAAATGACGAAATGGGCCAAATGCGAGCTATTGCAAAGCACTTGAGTGATGATGATATCAACAATGCAGCGGCGTATTTGTCGCAAGCACCTGAAAGCACCCCTGGTAATGGTATGGTGGTTGACAATCAGAGTGTCTTGAAAAAAATCATTGGGCATAAGTAACAGGATCAGTCGATAGCAATATCGATAGTTTGAGTCTCCCGGTGTCATGCCGGCGCTGGGAGAATGAGAGTGCTGGTCTGTCAAGATCAGTGCTCTTTTATTTTTAAGTCACTACTATAGCTGGGAGAAGTCTCCTGAGTTGGGTAAAGGACGGAATTGGTGATAGATGAAACGAGGCGAAAAAATACTGTTTGGATTTGTTGGTTTACTCGTGGTAATCACGGTGATCAACTTTGTGGTTCTAGAGTCGATCAGACGTCATTCTGATACGCCAATGTTTCCAGTGCTGACTCATTTTGCTTTTTCTGAAATAGGTAAAGTGGGATATGAAAAGTATCAACAGCAAGGTTGCTACACATGCCACAGAGCTGTCGGAAGTGGTACTAGCATGGGCATTAGCATGGATGGACTTGGTTCAAAGCACGATGTCACTTACTTCTACACCTTTCTTACCGATCCGGAAAATACATACGGAGCAAGAACACTTGATCACGGTGAAGGTAAAGATGCAGCGTATGTAGCGAAAATTCCTGATGCGGATTTGCACAGCATATCGGTCTTTTTGTCAGAGCTGAAAGCCGATCAAGGTTCATCATCATCCTTTGAGCCGCCTAAAGGCGAATCAAGCTTTATAAATACAATGGTAGACATGTGGGCTCCAGATGGTTGGAGAACTGAATTTACCGATATTCGCCAGTGGATGAAAACAAAAGATCAAGAGGAAGAAAATGACGCAAAGCACTGATCATGGGGCAGCAGAAAATGCTGACTTCCAAAAATATATAACATGGTTTATATATGCCTGCATTATTTATAGCATTATTGGATTTACATGGGGTGCTGTCATGGGCGGCGTTCCAGCATTTCGTCATTTCGTACACGAAAGTGCTCATGGCCGTTTAATTACCTTAGCTCATGGACATATCAACCTATTGGGCTGGGTTGAAATGGCGATATTCGCCGCTTTGTACTATGTTGTGCCAAGACTTGTAAGTCGTGAAATTTACAGCATTAAACTCGTAAAAGTGCATTTCTGGATGCATAATTTCGGGTTAATTGGCATGGTTGTATTTTTTGTGGCAGCAGGATTGGTAGGCGGTTTGGCCACAGGTGAAGACGTAGAGAAATTAGTTAGCCGCCTGCTTTCGTTTGTTGGCGTGTTCGGGACAATAGTGCTATCTGCAAATATAATTTGGGGATACAACTTGTATAAAACTACGGTGAAGCCATAAATTGAATATTAATAAGCAGTTGTATTTGTTGGTTTTAGTTGCCATTCTGGGGCTGGGGGGATGCAAAAAGCATTTATCCGCAGGTTTTAATATCGGTGAGCCAGCACCCAGCATCGCAACAAAAACCCTAGCTGATGCAAAGGGTAACTATAGTAAAGTTACCACTTACCGTCAGCCAGATGAGCGGATGTATCAATACTCTGTAGATGAGGCTTTAAAAACTGGAAAGCCGATTTTTCTGGAGTTTGCAACACCGGGACATTGCACGAACTGCGATCAGCAATTGCAAGCACTTAAAGCAATAACTGATAAATATGAAAGTCAGATTATAGTCATTCACATTGACCAGTATGCCAATCCACAAGCTTATAAAGCCTACAACGTGATGGGAGACCCTTGGTCTTTCCTTATCGACAAGGCGGGCATTGTGCGATTTGAACGTGCAGGGAGAATGTTGCTTGGTGAGATGGATGCTGCCGTAAAAACGCTTTTACTAAACTAAGTAGTACAAGAGTTTTCATATTGCCAATATAAGGACGAGTGCAGAATAATGTCAGAGACAGCTAAATTTGAATTAGTGCCCGATAATAAGGGAGTGATATGGGATTTGCTACTCTACATTCCAACAGTTGTTGCGCTTGCATCTATAGCAGCTAGCTTTTGGTATGGTGATGACCAGAATATGGGCTATGTGTTCTTCTTTTTGACATGCTTTTTCTTTATTGTCGGCGTAAATCGAATTTTCAAAACTAGATTGATGCTCTTTCCCACGTCAGCTATTTCTTTGGCTGCGATGGAACAAGGTGTCGTGGTAAACCAGAAGAATGGCGTTCAGTTGAATCTGATCAGTAAAATACGCTATTACTCAGATTATTCAGCCAAGTCTTTTGGTCTTTCTGGCATTGATGGATCAGGAAAGCAACTTCAGTTTGTATTCCTAAAAGGGCAGTTTGCAAGCTTGGATAAATTTAATGAGGCGCAAAAGATCTTAAAGGAAAAGTTCAAATAATCCTTAAGCGGCAAAAAATTTTTTAGCTAGCAACAGTATCAATTTCAGCAATAACCGGAGTATGGTCAGATGGGCGCTCCCATTTTCTAGGCGCCTTATCAATCACGCAAGAAGAGCATTGCAAGGTATCGCTAATCAAAATAAGGTCTATTCTCAGACCCATATTGCGACGAAAAGCCATCATCCGATAATCCCACCAAGAGTAAGATTTTTCCGCCTGTTCAAATAAGCGGAATGTGTCACGCAATCCCAATTGCAAAAGACCTTGATACGCAGCCCGTTCAGCATCGCTGACCAGAATATTACCCGCCCATGCTTCAGGATCATTGAGGTCACGATCCTCAGGGGCAATATTGAAATCACCTAGTAAGGCAAGAGTTGGAAATCTGATTAGCTCTTCTTTAAGCCACGAGTTTAGAGCTGCAAGCCATTTAAGTTTGTATTGATACTTGTCTGAATCGAGACTCTGGCCATTAGGAATATAAACGCACACAACACGTATACCATTTATAGTTGCCGCAATAACTCGCTTTTGTGGATCTTCAAAATCAGGAATGCCGAACTGCACATCAGAGATTGGATCTCGGCTAATGATGGCGACACCGTTGTAAGTTTTTTGCCCGGAAAACACACTGTGATATCCAGCTGTTTCTAACTCTGCCTGGGGAAAGTCGCCGTCTTGCTGCTTCGTCTCCTGCAAGCAGATAACATCAACGGGGCTTGTTTCAAGCCATTGCAACAAGTGTGGAAGTCGCACCTTTAGTGAATTTACATTCCAAGTGACAAGTTTCATTTGGTTTCGGGTGCTTTAATAATAGGTTTGGGATGAAAGCCATAAGGCGCTGTTTTAGGGTAAGTGGCAAGATCTAATTCGTGCGTCCAGCGCTCTTGGGAAAAACCAATCAACCAGCGTTTGCCGATAGTTAGAGCAGGAATAAAGTTGCCCCCAGAACTAACTTTAAAAGCTTCATACTCAGCGCGTGTATGTAAATAGTGTTCAGTGTAAGGAATACCACGCTTAGCTAGATAGGCGGCGGCAAGATCACAGCCAACACCACAACCGTCAGCAATATATAAAGTCACAGGAAATTTTTTTTGAGCACGTTGCATTAAATAAGGCAGGGGGCCAACTGGAATTGGATTGGTAGGCGTTTTGAGCGTTGTAATATCTGCGGCACCTGCAATAGGTGAATCACCATAATGCACCCCCCCTAAATGATCTAATGAGCGGTAGTACTCTTCTGCGTGTACGTTAAACGTAAACACTAGAAGCACAAATAAGCTCAAACAGCCGCGTAAAATTATAATCATGTTAAGCATCAACAATCAGACCATTATGCCGCAGCAGAGCGTCGATAGTAGGCTTGCGACCCCGGAAAGCAACAAAAGAATCCATGGCCACACGACTACCACCCACCGCCAGTATCTGTTCGCGGAAGTGGCTACCCGTCGCGGCATCAAGCACGCCGTTTTCTTCAAATAAGCTGTACGCATCGGCAGACAGGACTTCAGCCCATTTGTAACTATAGTAGCCAGCAGCATAACCACCAGCGAAGATATGCGAAAAGCTATTTTGGAAACGATTGAAGGAAGGCGGAATATTCACTGCCACTTCAGCGCGTACTTCATCTAGAAGCTGTTGAACTGTTTGAGTGCCGCTGGCATTAAAGTCAGAGTGCAGGCGTAGATCAAACAAAGAAAATTCTATTTGGCGCAACATTTGCAAACCACTTAGAAAGTTTTTAGCAGCCAGCATCTTGTCGAACAAGGCACGTGGCAGCTTTGCGCCGGACTCTGCATGTCTTGTCATGTCATGCAGCACATCCCACTCCCAGCAGAAGTTCTCCATAAACTGGCTAGGAAGCTCCACAGCATCCCATTCAACACCATTAATACCAGACACGCCCAATTCATCAACTCGAGTTAACAGGTGGTGCAATCCATGTCCAAATTCATGGAATAGTGTGATCACTTCGTCGTGCGTGAAAAGCGCTGCTTTGTCGCCAAGTGGCGAAGCAAAGTTACAATTCAAGTAGGCAACAGGAGTTTGAATGCCATTAGCGGTAAGACGACGGGTGATCGCATCATCCATCCAAGCACCACCACGCTTACTAGCACGAGCATACAAATCAAGGTAGAACTGACCGATCAGCGCATCATTCTCATCACGGATGTCGAAAAAACGCACGGTCTCGTGCCATAAAGGCGCGTTTGCGGGCTTGATGTGAAGGGAAAATAATTTCTCAACTAAGGAAAACAATCCTGAAAGAACCGCATCTTCGGGAAAGTATTGTTTAACTTCCTGCTCTGAGAAAGAAAAGCGTTCTTCACGCAATTTTTCACTGACATAGCCAACATCCCAGGCTTGCATATCCTGAATATCAAGTTGAGTCGCTGCAAAACTACGCAGCGCTTGCAGGTCAACCTTAGCAGAGGGCTGAGCACGTTGAGCTAATTCAAGTAAAAAGTCGGCGACTTGTTGAGGTGTGTCAGCCATTTTGCTGGCTAGTGATAAATCGGCAAAGTTGTCGAATCCGAGCAATTTTGCTTCTTCCGCTCGTAGTTTCAACAGTTCTGACATCAGAGCCGTGTTATCAAATTTCTCATGCGCAGCCTCAGAAAATTGCTCACTTGCACGAGTGGTGTACGCACGGTACATACGCTCTCTAAGAACACGATTGTCAGCAAACTGAATTACCGGGCCGTATGATGGTGCTTTAAGGGTGAATAGCCATCCTGTTTTACCAGCTTCAAGCGCAGCCTCGGCTGCAACCTGTAATTCGTCAGCAGGAATGCCAGAAACCTCTTTTTCATCCTCAATCACACAAGTGTAAGCGTTGGTGGCATCCAATAAGTTGTCAGAAAACTTAGACGTTAAGGCGGACAGGGCTTCCTGGATTTCCATAAAGCGTGGCTTTTTATCTTCAGCCAATTCAGCGCCACCAAGGCGAAAATCGCGCAACTCATTGTCAATTACTTTTTGCTGGGCAGTGTTGAGTTCATCAAAGTTAGTGCTGTTGCGAATCGCTTTATATTTCTGAAACAGCGCAAGATTCTGGGACAATTCAGCAAAGTACTGAGTAACCTTAGGAAGGTTGGCATTGTAAGCCTCGCGCAACTCTGGAGAATTCATCACCATATTGAGATGTCCGACCTGTCCCCACGCGCGCGACAATTGTTCGTGCGTATCCTCAAAAGGCTGTACGAAATTATCCCAAGTAGGGGGGGTGGAATCAGCCAGAAGCTGTGTCGTTAAGCTACGGTTACGAGTAAGCAACTCATCAACAGCAGGAGTCACATATTCAGTATTAAACTCTGCAAAACGTGGCAGACCGGAAAAATCAAGCAATGGATTCATGTTAAAGACAACCTAAAGAGAATAAGCGAGATGACCTTCTACAATGGTATGGAAAACCCGACCTTGTAAAATATAGCCGTTAAAAGGAGTATTTTTGCCCTGACTTCGTAAAGCGGAAGCTTCGACTTTCCAGGGGGTTTTAGGATCAAACACACACACATCAGCATGTGATCCGATAGTCAGATGCCCTGTTTTGACACCTAGCAATTGTGCAGGTTTTGCAGTGACATGCGATAGGGCATCAAGCATAGGAATTTTTTCTTCCTCAGCCCACTTTAAAACCAATGGCAACAATAACTCCATGCCCGTCGCGCCAGCCTCGGCTTCAGAAAACGGTAAAAGTTTAGCATCTTCATCAACAGGTGAGTGGTTAGAGCAAATCGCATCAATAGTGCCATCTTGCAGACCTTGGCGTAACGCAGCCCGATCACGTTGACTGCGCAAAGGCGGCATAAGATGGCAATTAGAATCAAAGAAGCCAATATCAGTTTCAGTAAGGTGGACATGATTCATCGAAACATCGCAAGTGACTGAGAGGCCTGCACGCTTGGCATTACGAATCAACTCAACACCATCGGAACTAGAAATACGACATATATGCAATTTAACCCCAGTAACACTTGCAAGTTGCAACATGGTATTCAGCGCAATAGTCTCGGCAACGACAGGGATCGCAGGCAAGCCTAAACGGGTGGCGACTTCTCCGTCATGTGCAACGCCTTCCTTGGCTAGAAAGCTATCCTGAGGGCGTAGCCAAACGGGAAAGCCGAATGTTGCAGCATATTGCATGGCTCGCATCATGACTCGGGTATCGGTTAAATGCGCATCAGCTTGGCTGAAGGCTTTGCAACCCGCATCAGCGAGTTCAGCCATTTCAGTGAGCTCGGCTCCATTCAAGCCATAAGTAAGCGCTCCAACAGGAAACACGCGCGCTTGATTGAGCAAACGTGCTCTATGCTTAAGCATCTCAACCAGTCCCGGTTCATCTAGCGGAGGGTCTGTATCAGGCGGACAAGATAGAGAAGTTACACCGCCAGCCATAGCTGCATCCATCTCCGACTCAAGAGTGGCCATATATTCGTAACCCGGCTCACGTAAACGAGCCGCAACATCGACTAGTCCTGGCATCACGATCAAGCCACTTGCATCAATAACTCGTTCAGCAACAAAGCCGACAGGAGCCTCACCAATGGCCGCAATACGCTGGTCGGCTATGAATAAATCCAGTGTTGCGTCGATCTTGTTCAGTGGATCAATCAAGCGGCCATTTTTTATATGAATGTTCATTGTGATTTCCCTGCAAGCGTACTCATTACAGCCATACGTACGGCTATTCCAAAAGCAACCTGCGGCAAGATGACGGACTGAGCACCGTCCGCAACGCTAGACTCAATTTCGATACCACGATTCATTGGCCCCGGATGCATCACGATAGCATCGCTATTAGCCTTTGCTAAACGCTCTTGAGTGAGTCCGTAGTACTTGAAATATTCCTGCGCAGAAGGTAATGACGCGCCTTGCATGCGTTCATTTTGCAGGCGTAACATCATCACCACATCGACATCTTTTAGGCCTTGCGACATGTCGTGATAAACATGTACACCAAGCTTTTCAACATGTGAAGGAAGCAATGTCTTAGGTGCAATCACACGAACTTCTGGTACACCAAGTGTTGTTAGAGCATGAATTTGCGAACGGGCGACTCGAGAATGCAGGACGTCACCAACAATTGCGACACGTAGATTGTGAAACTCCTTTTTGTAGTGCCGAATGGTAAACATGTCGAGCAAAGCTTGTGTGGGATGCGCATGACGGCCATCCCCAGCATTAATAACATGTATCTCAGGCGCGACATGGCGAGCAATAAGATGCGCCGCGCCACTGCTTGAATGCCGAACAATAAACATATCGGCATGCATGGCACACAAATTATCAACCGTATCGAGAAGCGTTTCACCCTTGCTAGTGCTGGATGAACCTATATTAAGATTGACCACATCAGCAGATAAGCGTTTGGCGGCAATTTCAAAGGTGGTGCGAGTGCGAGTGCTGTTTTCAAAAAAGATGTTGAACACAGACTTGCCGTGAAGAAGTGGTACCTTTTTAATTTCACTGCCCTCGGCAACATTCACAAATTCGGAGGCAGTATCCAAAATATTGCGCATGATACGAGCAGGTAAGCCCTCAGTGCTGAGCAAGTGCTGCAGCTCACCGTTTTTATTTAATTGTGGGTTATTCATATAAAACCTCTCACTACAGAGAAACTGAGAAAGCTATAAGTTCCAAAGCGTAGCAATTGATTAGCGAATAAGACAGCGGGCATCAGCACTTTCCTTCAATATTTTGGTAGCGAAAATATATTTCATATGACTGTTGCGGCAATAGGTTCATCAAAATAGGCTTGTAGTATCTGTTGAGCAGCATATTGATCAAGAAGAGATTTTTGTTTTCTGCCATGTATCCCTTGCTCATCCAACAGCGAACTTGCAGCGGTAGAAGTATAACGCTCATCAACCAGTAAAGTAGGTAAATCAAAGCGTCCCTTGAGGCGGTTAGCGAAGCGGCGTGAAAGTGCTGTCATCTCGTGTGCTGTGCCGTCATCATAGCAAGGCAGACCAACAACTAATGCGCTTGGTTGCCATTCCTTCAAGAGTTCGGCAATGAGCGAGAATCGAGTGGCATTCTTTTCGTCATCTATAGTGGTGAGCGGTTGCGCCGTGCCCGAGATGGTGTTTCCTACTGCGACACCTATGCGCTTTGTGCCAAAGTCAAATGCGAGTAAGGTGCCGTAAAAAACAGGTGTCGTCATGCCCTCAGGCATGCCCTACATCCTCTGAAAGAGACGCAAAGTCGATACCCAATAATGCCATTGCTGCGGGTAAACGCTCTTCTGCTGGTAGATCAAACATGATGCGCTCGTCAGCGGCTACGCTGAGCCAAGCATTTTGCGATATTTCCTGTTCCAACTGACCTTCAGTCCAGCCAGCATATCCCAAGGTAACCAACAGATGCTTAGGGCCGGCACCTTCACCCAAGGCTTGCAGGATGTCTTTGGAAGTGGTCAGGCCAATCTTGTCGTTGATATGCAGCGTTGATTGCCATTCGCCACTTGGTTCGTGCAAGACGAAACCTCGATCAGTCTGCACTGGGCCACCGAAATGAATTAACACATCATCTAATTCGGCTTGATTGAGTGGCATATTGATTTGAGCGAATAACTCGCTCAGAGTTAAACTAATAGGGCGATTTACCACAATGCCCATCGCACCTTGTTCGTTGTGCTCACAAATATAAGTAAGTGACTTCGCGAAGTAAGGATCAGTCATCGCCGGCATGGCGATAAGGAAGTGATTGCTGAGGTTAAGTTGTGACATGTCGCTATTGTAATCGCAGCGCTAGCGGCACACAAATGGCTTGCGAACAATATTTATCAGTTATTCTTTGCGCCTTGCTCGACCCACTTCTTCAATATAAGAATATTCGGTTTAGAAAGCCCTCCAGCCATACCATAAGGCATCTTGATGGAAGCGTGTACGCGGCCCTCAATTACCTGAATGAAAATACTGGTGAAGCTGTTACCCGGATTAATAACCGAGCCAAATTTTGTACCTTTCATTAGGCTTTGATAGTTGCTCATATTAAGCCCGCTTTTTTCTAATCCCTTGCCGCCAGGTGAGTGACAACTTAAGCAGTAGTCGTGAATGATGGGTGAAACATCATTCTTAAAGCTTTGCTGTGCATCACTAGCAATTGCCATAAAAGAAAGCGGAAGTAATGCGAGAGCAAGCAGGTATCGTAACATTGTATTTTTCATATCACACCCCATGAAAGAATTACTTCAACTTTGACCATATCTGCTTCTTAAGCAAATAGAGTAGTGCGGTAAGAACAACCAAATAGGCAATCACGTAATAACCTAGTCGGATGCGCTCCTGTGCATGCGGGTCGGCCACCCAGGATAGAAAAGACACGATATCGCGAGCTTGATTTTGAATTTCTGTCAGCTCAGCGCCAGCGGTGATAGTACTGCTATTTAAAATGTCAGGCATTTTGGTGGGGGGGTAAAAGTGATTTCCTAGCTCGCCATCTGCATTGAGATAGTAGCCTAGCAAATAAGAGTAGACATAATCCGCCCCGCCATCTCTGGCTTTGACCATCAAACTCAAGTCTGGTGGTGCGGTGCCAAAAGAAGCAATCGCATCATCTTTTAACATTTGCGCAAGCAAGGGGCTATCAAGCGACTCCTCGCCACGCCATTCATCGACCTTTTGCTTATCCATGCCAAAGGAAATCAGGTCTCGGTATTTAATGTATTTCAAAGTATGGCAAGAGTGACAAGTATTCATCAAAACGCCAGCACCGCGCTCAATGGTAGCAAGGTCAGTTTCTACTTTGACAGTGTCTAATTTGGTCTCGTTAGCCCAGACATGGGCGCTGAAGAAACAAAGAAATAAAACTGTAGATGCAAGCCTCATGATATTCCCCATTTTTTTTGTAGTGCTTTGGCCTTGCGAGCTTTTTTCTCAAGAAATTCTTTTTTTATCAGCGCTGTAATTTCAGCAGGTAGACCGCGTTTAATCAGCCAACGCTCCTCAGCCTTTGAAACAAACGGAATAAGAAAAAAAGAGCCGAAATAGCAAAGTGTGGCAACCTGTCCGATAACCATAGTATGCTCTGTGGGTTGTACGTAGCCCACATAACCTAGCACCAACATGTCAAGCATGAAGAGGTAGAACTGAATTTTGTAGATTGGCCGAAAACGAGCGCCGCCAGGAATTCGTGAGCGATCAAGAAAAGGCATAAAGGCAAATATCATTACGGACAAACCCATTGCTAAAACACCACCGAGCATATTTGGCACTGAACGCAAAATCGCGTAGAAGGGCAAAAAATACCATTCAGGAACGATGTGGTTCGGTGTCCGCATGGGGTTGGCAGGAATATTATTCGCAGGTTCAATTAGGGTATCGGGAATGAAAAATACGAACACGCTATAGATGATTAAAAATATCCCCAGCCCATACAGATCTTTGATAGTGAAATAAGGATGAAAAGGAATGTTATCTTTGTCAGCAAGGTTTATGCCGCTAGGATTGCTACTCTTAACAGAGTGTAAGGCCACGAGATGAATTACCACCGCACCGATAATGAGGAAAGGGAATAAGTAGTGGAGTGAAAAGAAACGTGTCAATGTAGCATCGCCTACCGTGAAATCACCGCGAAGCCAAATAACCACTTGATCGCCAATAAAAGGTGTGGCTCGGAACAAATTGGTAATGACCGTAGCGCCCCAGAATGACATCTGCCCCCAAGGTAAGAGATATCCCATGAACGCTGTCGCCATAAGCAACAGCAACAAACCTTGCCCCGTCCACCATAATAATTCGCGGGGTGCACGATAAGAGCCGTAATACAGGGTGCGCGCCATGTGCGTGAAGATCACAAAGAAAAATGCTGATGCGCCAACGGCATGCATATATCTAAGCAACCAGCCGTAATTTACATTACGCATGATGTGTTGAATGGAGTCGAATGAAAGCGTCACATCTGCCTTGTAATGCATCGCCAGAAATATGCCAGTGGCGACTTGCAGCACCAGTATAAATCCAGCTAAAAATCCGAAGTTCCACCAGTAGCTGAGATTGCGCGGAGTAGGGTAGTCGGTTAGTTCATGCTTGACGAAGCTGGTGAGAGGGAAGCGCTGATCTATCCAAGTAATAATACGGTTGGGCATGGTCGTCTCCTAGGCTTTGCCGATAACGATCTTGTTTTCAGCCAGAAAGCGATACGGCGGAACTTCAAGATTCTTGGGGGCGGGGCCGTGTACTACACGACCGCTATCGTCATATTGGCTACCATGACAGTGGCAAGTCCAACCTGGGCCTTCTTTGTTCGGTACACAACCCATATGGGTGCAAACTCCAACTACGACAAGCCATTCTGGATTTTGTACACGTTTACTATCAGGTTCGGGATCAAGTACGCCATCTGTAGATTGGGCCGCCTTAATTTCTTCAGGTGTGCGCCGCAAAATAAATACCGGTTTACCCTGCCATGCAACAGTGAGCATGCCACCGGGGGTGACGTTGCTGATATCCACCTCGGTTTCGGCCTTTGCCAACACATCGGAACTGGGATTCATGCTGGCGATGAAGGGAACGCAGGCTGCTGCTACACCCGCACCACCAACAACTGAAGTCAGCTTGATTAGAAAACTACGTCGATCCCCATCATCTACAGTCTCATTGCCCATACTTGACGCTCCCAGAGAGTATTACTGTTGGCTAATTTAGCTCGACATAGTACGCCGACATTGTTACCGCAACAATAAATATGATGGGGCGGTGTGGAGGGTTATAGATATATAAAAGGTGTGCCAATCATGTAACACCTTGGAACTCTGGAGACAGATGGTGGCAGGTAAAGATTGCGCAAAGCGTGCGTCAAGCTTCGGTTAGAAAGCCCCCCTAGAAGTGATGTTTTTTGCAAAATGACCGTCAAAGACGAGCTAAATAACATTTCGTGGAGGTTCAATTTCTCTGCAAGCCAGTCCCTGATTGGGCTGCGAGGCGATTTAGCCCTAGATTAGACAAGGTGGTAGTCTAATCTCACTTGGATTCAACTCTGAAGTGCAACTTTTGTAAGCCAATTTAGGCAGCGAGCTGCGTTAATATCGGAGCCACTTAAACGACCAAGTAAAAGGAGCACAGATGAAGCCATATAAGCAGCTCACCGGTGAGCAACGATACCAGATTTACGGGTTGAAACAAGCGGGTTCAAAGCAATGTCAGATTGCGAAAAAAGTGGGCGTGGACAAGTCGACGATTTCGCGGGAACTCAGGCGCAACAAAGGTCGGCGTGGATGGCGGCCAAAACAAGCACAGTCATTGTGCGATGATCGAAAACAAGCCAGTCAGAACGGCAAGAAATTCTCCTCGGATGAATGGGCCGAAATCGGTAGGTTGATCAGGGCAGACCTCAGCCCGGAACAGACCGCTGACCGGCTTGCGCTTGAGAGGATCTTGCAGATCAGCCATGAAGCGATCTACCGGTACATCTATGCGGACAAACGTGAAGGCGGCGACATGCATCAGCATTTGCGCGGTCAAAAGCCGTACCGCAAGCGTTATGCTGGCGGGCAAGAGCGGCGAGGGGTGCTCAAGAACCGCGTCAGCATTGATGAGCGCCCAGAAATTGTAGATCAGAAGACGCGCATCGGCGATTGGGAAGGAGATACTATGATCGGCAAGAACCATAAAGGTGGGCTGGTTACCCTAGCAGAAAGAAAATCGCGCTATGTGTTGGCAGGCCATATACGCAGCAAGCACGCCGAGGGGGTGACGACTGCAATAACGCGCTTGTTGATGCCACACAAGGACACTTGCCATACCCTTACAGTCGACAATGGCAAAGAATTTGCGGGGCATGAAAGCATCGCAGCAAAACGACAGACATCGGTTTATTTCGCGCACCCATACAGTTCATGGGAGCGAGGTCTGAACGAGAATAGCAACGGGCTACTCCGGCAGTATTTCCCCAAGGGAATGGACTTGACGGACGTAACTGAGGAGCAAGTACAAATGGCGGTAGAACGACTTAACCACCGACCACGAAAAGTGCTGGGGGGAAGATCGCCGTATGAAGTATTATTCGGGGTGAAAATGCGCTACACCAAGCAACCATTAGCTGTTGCACTTCGAAGTTGAATCCAAGTCTTTTAGTCGCTCCCGTTCAGGCTGAAATCCTGTCAATTCAAAACTATTGATCCCCGCTTGCCCGAGAATGATGACCTAATCGTGGCATCCCCTAGATAGCCCCCTTCCCCCATGGAGGGAGCTATCTAGGGCTAACGAAACACGATCGTCTTATTTCCACACACGAGTACGCGATCTTCCACATGGTAGCGCAAGCCACGCGCCAGTACGGTCTTCTCAATATCCCTTCCGTAACGCACCAGATCGTCCACCGTGTCCCCGTGGTCGATACGCACCGTATCTTGCTCGATGATCGGCCCCGCATCCAATTCATCAGTCACGAAATGGCAAGTTGCACCGATAAGTTTGACACCTCGCAGATAAGCTTGGTGATATGGTTTGGCACCGACAAACGAAGGCAAAAAACTATGATGGATGTTGATGATCCGCCTAGGGAAACGCTGACAAAGCATGGCCGGAAGGATTTGCATGAAACGCGCAAGCACCATAGTGTCGCCGCCATATTGCTCGAATATTGCAGCAATTTTTTCGAAGGCAGATGCTTTGTCAATCTGCATATCGATGTGGATAAACGGGATGCCGTGCCATTCGACATAGCTCTTCAAATCTATATGATTGGAAACCACACAAGGGATATCAACCTGCAATTCACCGCTGCGCCAGCGATATAGCAAATCGTCCAAACAATGATCCTGTTTGCTTACAAGAATGACCAGTCGCTTTTTAATGGCAGAATCGGCAAGCTGCCATTCCATTTCGAACTGTTGCGCGAGCGGCGTAAAGAGACGCTTAAATTCGTCAGAACAGAACGGCACTGAATCGGCACGAATTTCCTGACGCATAAAAAAATATTTTTCATCCAGTTCAGTGTGATAACTCGCCTCAACAATGAATCCGTCGTGCTTTGCGATGAAGCTGGTTACGGCGGCAATAATGCCTACACGATCAGGACAAGAAATGGTCAAGGTGTAACGGCGAGCAATCATATTGTTATATCTCAAGTTCAGTTTGGATATTTTAACTGATTACGACAAACTGCTTGGTTTTAGAACACCCCATGAAATATTTTTCAGCGCAGAAGTTCTTTACGCCAAGCAATCATTAGCGGTTGCACTTCTAAATTGAATCCGCGATAGATTTGCTTAGCGTTTCTCCAACAAAGCAAGAATAGGGAGGCCGAGTTATTTTTAGCTGAGAGTTATCAGAAAAATATTTTCATGCATGCGGCTTAAACCGCGTGCAATAAAACGTGGATTTTGCGATAGCACATCCAAGCCAGCCAATAACGTTACCTCGGCGTAGTCGCGGAAGAGGAGGTTTACCTCATCAATAGAAACTGCAAACGGCGGGCCGGGCATTTCCGCTTGGTGGTAGTCGAATGTCACCAGTAGAATCTGTGATTTAGACGGGAGTATTTCAATTAAATGGCGTACATATCGTTCGCGCATTTCAGGCGGAAGTGCCACGAGTGAAGCACGGTCATATACCGTTTTAACCTTGGAAAGCTGGTCCTTCGTAAGATCAAAGAAATCACCGCAAAGTATGCGGATGCTATCTGCTTCGCAGGCATTAAAATTAGGGCTGCTGACGTGATTAGCTTGCAGTCCGTTCTCTGTAAAAAATGCTTCAACAGCAACTGAGCTTAGTTCAACACCCAGCACCGGACAGCCTTGTTGTTTAAGCCACAGCATATCAAGACTCTTGCCGCACAAAGGAACAAAGACTTCGCCACCTTCGGCAGAATGTAATAAGGGCCAGTATTCGCGCAAATAGGGATTAACCTCGTTCTGGTGAAAGCCTATTTCCTCACGCTCCCAGCGCTCTAGCCAAAAATCTTTTTTCATTCAATAATCTTCCGCAACAAAATTAATCGACAGCTTGATAGTTGCAAGTTCAGCTTCGCTTGCGTAAAGATTTGTAAATCTTACACGAAGCGTGCAACCATCCCATTCGTTAGCTCGCCTTGCAAAGGTATCCACACACGATAGCCACTGCCGGGAGCGACACTGACTGTTTCGCCTTTGAGGTTCTTCATATCTTTAAGCTCGATGACGTGGTTGCCGGAGGGGTGGATAATTTCAAGTTTGTCGCCGATATGAAATTTGTTTTTAACCACGATTTCGGCCATACCATCTGCGCAAGCTACGATGTCACCAACGTATTGCTGACGGAAACTTTCTGAGTGACCGCGCATGTAATTCTGTTGTTCATGCGTATGGTGACGTTCATAAAAACCGTCGGTATAGCCACGATTCGCTAGAGCATCCAGTGCACCTAATAATTCGAGATCAAACTTCCGTCCATGAACAGCATCGTCGATGGCCTGACGATATACCTGCGCAGTGCGTGCGACGTAGTAAATAGACTTGGTGCGGCCTTCAATCTTGAGCGAGTCGATGCCAATTTTAACCAGACGCTCAACATGCTCCACCGCGCGCAGGTCCTTTGAATTCATGATGTACGTGCCGTGCTCGTCTTCCAGTACGGGCATCAATTCTTCAGGATGGTCTGGGCGTGAGATGACGTATGCCTTGTCAGCCTCTGGGTGACGTGGCTGCGAACCGCAATTAGACAGCGGGCTTTCGCTAAGTGCTTTATCAAAATCGAAATCAATCTTCTGAATGTGTCCAGTGCCGTCTTCTTCCGCATTTTCAACTTTGTAATCCCAGCGACATGAATTGGTACAAGTGCCTTGATTTGCATCGCGGTGGTTGAAATAACCGGATAGGAGACAGCGCCCTGAATAAGCAATGCACAGTGCGCCGTGGATGAACACTTCGAGTTCGATTTCAGGACATAGCTGGCGTATTTCTTCGATTTCATCCAACGATAATTCACGCGACAAGATGACTCGCGTTAGACCTAGCGATTTCCAAAATTTAACCGCTGCGTAATTGACGGTGTTTGCTTGTACTGATAGATGTACTTCCTGCTCTGGCCAACGCTCGCGCACCATGGCAATTAAGCCGGGGTCGGCCATAATGAGGGCATCCGGTTGCATTTCGATGACTGGCTGCATATCGGCCATATAGGTTTTCACCTTGGCGTTGTGCGGCATCAAATTGCTAGCAACAAACAGTTTTTTACCTAGCGCGTGAGCTTCCTGGATGCCTGTTTGCAACTCCTCGAGTTGGAATTCGTTGTTGCGCGCGCGCAAGGAATAACGCGGCTGTCCAGCATAGACTGCATCTGCGCCAAAGGCGTAGGCAGTGCGCATTTTGTCGAGGCTACCAGCAGGTAATAGTAGTTCAGGTGTTTTCATTTAATACTTTCGTGGGCTGATTTAGCAAGCCTAAATCGGTGTAAATCTGCGAAAATTCGCAGACAAAATTTATAAGCTATAGCCAAGCTGTTTTAAAATTCCCAGCGAAGCATTGGCTTGATTTAAAGTGTAAAAGTGTAACCCCGGAGCGCCACCAGCGATTAATTTTTCACAGAGTTTGGCTACTGCATCGCGACCAAATTCCTTCACGGCCTCAACATCGTCGCCATAGCCTTCTAGGGTTTTGCGCATCCAGCGCGGAATTTCTGCACCGCAAGTTTCTGAGAAGCGCGCTAATTGCGCGTAACGCACGATGGGCATGATGCCGGGCACGATAGGTACGGTAACCCCAAGTTTACGAACTTCATCAACAAAACGGAAGTAGGCATCTGCGTTATAAAAATATTGCGTGATGGCCGAGTTGGCACCGGCATCAACTTTGCGTTTGAAGTTGAGTAAGTCGTCCTGTGCCGAGCTTGCTTGTGGATGAATCTCAGGATAAGCAGCCACTTCTAGATGAAAATGATCGCCTGTTTCTGCGCGTATAAATTCTACTAATTCATTCGCATATTGCAACTCGCCAATACTACCCATGCCGGAAGGTAGGTCGCCGCGCAGGGCAACAATACGTTTAATGCCGACTTCTTTGTAGGTGTTGATCAGAGCGCGAATATTTTCATGTGTTGAACCCACGCAGGAAAGGTGCGGAGCCGCTTGATAACCTTCGCTATGAATCTGTTTGATGGTCGCTAAGGTGCGCTCTTGCGTAGAACCACCCGCACCAAACGTAACAGAAAAGAATTCTGGTTTAAGTTCAGCTAACTTTTTACGTGCTGCGCTTAATTTCACAACTCCTTCGGGAGTTTGTGGCGGGAAAAACTCAAAACTGATAATCGGTTTATTCACGACTTATTCCTTATAACTTGTGCAGCTGCGGCGGAAAGCGCCCAGGAAAAAATGCTATACAACACAGCTCCAAACACACCATGCCAGAGACTATCAACCACAAAGCCCTTTAGAATCGAGCCAGTGAACCAGAATAGTAATCCATTGATGATAAAGATAAATAGTCCCATCGTTATCATGGTAACAGGTAGTGTGAGAATTAGAAAAATTGGGCGTATGAGCGTATTTACAAAAGCTAGAAAAAATGCGGCGATTAAGGCCGAAGCGAAACCGTCCACGTTAATGCCGGGAACGAAATTGGCTACTGCAATCAGTGCCATTGCATTCAGTACCCAAATCAAAAATAGATACATTGTTTTTCCAAGTTAAGAGGGGCGGAAAAATCCGCCCCCATGCATCTAATCTATCATGTAGCGCTTAGATTAGTAGCGATAGTGTTCAGGCTTGTAAGGGCCTTCTTTAGGTACATTGATATAGTCAGCTTGTTGAGTAGTTAGTTCACTCAACTGTGCATTTAGTGTCTTCAATTGCAGGCGTGCAACTTTTTCGTCCAGATGCTTAGGCAAGGTATAAACGCCTACTGGATATTTGTTGCTACCTTTCAAAGACTCTGTCCACAACTCGATTTGAGCAATGGTTTGGTTTGCGAAAGAAGAAGACATCACATATGAAGGATGGCCAGTACCGCAACCCAAGTTTACCAGACGACCTTGAGCTAGCAAGATGATACGCTTGCCATCAGGGAAAATCACGTGATCAACCTGAGGTTTGATTTCTTCCCACTGGTATTTTTCCAGTGAAGCGACATCAATCTCGTTATCGAAGTGACCAATGTTACACACAATAGCTTGGTTTTTCATTGCTGCCATATGGTCATGGTTGATTACGTGGAAGTTGCCGGTAGTGGTGACAAACATGTCGCCTTTGTCAGCAGCGTATTCCATAGTAACGACGCGGTAACCTTCCATTGCAGCTTGCAGTGCGCAGATAGGGTCGATTTCTGTAACCCATACTTGGGCAGATAGCGCGCTCATAGCTTGTGCGCAACCTTTACCAACATCGCCGTAACCTACGATCACAGCAACCTTGCCCGCAATCATTACATCGGTAGCGCGCTTGATACCGTCTACCAGTGACTCACGGCAACCGTATAGATTGTCGAACTTAGACTTGGTTACGGAATCGTTAACGTTGATGCCTGGGAACTTGAGTTCGCCGCGCTCATGCATTTGGTACAAACGATGTACGCCAGTTGTGGTTTCTTCAGTTACGCCTTTGATTTGCTCTAGGCGAGTTGAGTACCAAGTTGGGTCTGTTGCAAGTTTGGCTTTGATCGCAGCAAACAAACAAGTTTCTTCTTCAGAAGTTGGCTTGCTGATAAGTGAAGCGTCGGTTTCAGCGCGTGCACCCAGATGTAGCAGCAGAGTTGCATCGCCACCATCGTCCAAAATCATGTTGGAATAGCCGCCATCTGTCCATTCGAAAATGCGATGGGTATAGTCCCAATAGTCAGTCAATGACTCGCCTTTGACAGCGAACACAGGTGTTCCGCCCTCAGCAATAGCAGCTGCAGCGTGATCTTGAGTGGAATAGATGTTGCACGAAGCCCAACGCACTTCAGCACCTAGTGCATTCAGTGTTTCGATCAGCACAGCAGTCTGGATGGTCATGTGCAGCGAGCCAGTAATGCGCGCGCCTTTGAGAGGTTGAGCTTTGGTGAATTCTTCACGAATCGCCATCAGGCCCGGCATTTCAATTTCGGCGATAGCTATTTCTTTACGGCCCCAAGCGGCCAGATTGATGTCAGCAATGACGTAGTCTTTAGTAGACATAAAAGCACTCCATTCAAGTTAATGAATGGGCGCCGTTGCTACAGTTAGACCATCCCTTCCGAGCCTGACAGATTCACCATACGGTAACTGCTGCAGCGCCCCTCGGTGGGATGGGTGGTACGAATTACAGCCCTGCGTCAGCCTTTAAAACTGCGGCCTTGTCGGTTGCTTCCCACGTAAAGTCCGGCTCTTCGCGACCAAAGTGGCCGTAAGCTGCGGTATTTTGGTAGATTGGGCGCAGCAAGTTGAGCATTTGCACAATGCCTTTGGGACGCAGGTCAAAATGGGTTTTTACCAACTCGGTAATCTTATCGTCAGAAACCTTGCCAGTGCCAAAGGTGCTAATCATGATGCTGGTAGGTTGCGCCACGCCAATTGCATAGCTAATTTGTACCAAGCATTTGTCAGCCAATCCAGCTGCAACAATATTCTTTGCTACATAACGTCCTGCATAGGCTGCAGAGCGGTCAACTTTGGAAGGATCTTTACCCGAGAATGCACCGCCGCCGTGAGGAGCTGCGCCACCGTAGGTGTCCACGATGATTTTTCTTCCGGTCAAACCAGCATCGCCGTGTGGGCCGCCAATTTCAAAACAACCGGTTGGGTTTACTAGATACTTGATGTCGCCTTTGATGAGCTCTTTAGGCAACATTGGCTTAATGATGTCTTCAATTATCGCTTCATGCAGTGCTTTTTGTTTTTCTGGTGGCGAAAACTCAGGAGAGTGCTGTGTAGACAGCAACACGGTATCAATACAATGTGGTTTGCCGTCGATATATTTGATAGTAACTTGGCTCTTTGCATCAGGGCGCAGCCAAGGTAAGCGGCCATCTTTGCGCAGCAAGGCTTGGCGCTCAACAATGCGATGCGATAGATAGATTGGCAAAGGCATTAATGTATCGGTTTCGTTACAGGCGTAGCCGAACATTAAGCCTTGGTCACCAGCACCTTGATTGAGGTAATCGTCAGAAGCGCGATCAACACCTTGTGCAATATCACGGCTTTGAGTGCCATAGCAGACATGTACAGAGCAACCGTCTGCATCGAAACGTAAGTTCGGGTCGTCATAGCCGATACGGCGTATGGTGTCACGTGCTACTTTTGCGTAATTCACTTGTGCACTGGTGGTGATTTCGCCTGCCAATACGGTCAAGCCAGTAGAGACTAGTGTTTCAGCCGCTACACGTGCATGCGGGTCTTGAGCTAGAATAGCATCCAGAATCGCATCAGAAATTTGATCGGCAACCTTATCCGGGTGGCCTTCGGATACGGATTCAGATGTAAAGAAATATTCGCTCATATGTCGCGCTCGCTTCATGAATTAAACAAAGGGCGGGCATTATAACAAAAACTTTGGGATAAATAGCTATATGGATTTTTCATTGTGATGGTGTGGTTTTTTAATCAATTAGCCCACTTGCCGTTATCTGTATTGCATCGCTTGGGAACGATTCTAGGCTGGCTCACCTATTTTTTCTCACAGCGTTATGCTGAAAGATTGCGATTGAATTTAGAGCAGGCGCTGAAATTTGCTGGGAACAATAATGATGATGGTGCAGACTTTATCTTCCGCAAAGTGTTGCATGCCAATGTAAGTCAGGCTGGAAAAGGCGTGATGGAGCTACCTTGGGTGTGGCGTCGTCCGCTTGATGAAGTAGTCGCCAGTGTTAAACAGTGTCAGGGCTGGGATCACTTTGAATCAGCGCATGCGCATGGCAAAGGTGTCATTGTGTTAACGCCCCACTATGGTTGCTTTGAATTAATCGGTCTGTATGTGGCAGCGCGTATGCCGATGACTTGCATGTATCGTCGCCCGCGTTGGGATTTTTTGGATACCTTAATGCACGAAGGTCGTGAGCGTGGACAGATGAAACTGGCTCCTGCCGACTTAAGCGGCGTAAGGTTGTTGCTCAAAGCGCTCAAGCGTGGTGAGACAATAGGCATATTGCCAGATCAAGTGCCTAGTAACGGTGAAGGTGAGTGGATACCGTTCTTTGGCCGACCAGCTTATACGATGACGCTAATCGCACGATTAATTCAGTCCAGCGGAGCCGTAGTACTGATGTGCCATTGTGAGCGTTTGTCAGTCGGCAAGGGTTATATTCTGCGTTTCAACCAGTTAGCGTTCGATACTGACACCCCTATATCGCCACAGATGAATGCCGCGCTGGAAGAAGTAGTACTTACTCGCCCAGAACAATATCTGTGGAGTTATAACCGTTATAAAGTTCCGCGCGGCGTATTGCCGCCGGACGCAATTGAGGAACAATAATGCTTGTACGTTTTGGTGTATTTATTTTTTGGTTGATACACTTTTTGCCATTCCGTGTCATTGTTGCCATTGGCAATACTCTGGGAAGCGTGTTCTACTTCTTTGCCGCTGAGCGCCGTCAGGTAGGTATGACTAATTTGACATTATGCTTTCCAGACATGAGTGATGCGGAGCGCCAAAAGTTAGTGCGTGAGCATATTAAAATGTTTATTCGCGGCCTTATCGAACGCAGTATTCTTTGGTGGAGCAGCGCGGAGCGTATTCGTAATTTAATTCGCGTTGAAGGTGTTGAGCATTTTGAAGCGGTCAAAGATAAACCGTCTATCCTGCTTACCCCGCATTTTGTAGGTATGGATGTGGGCGGACAGTGGATTGCCCAGCACACGGACACCGTATGTATGTATTCGACGCAGAAGAATGCTTACCTGACGGAGTTGCTGCTTGAAAAGCGCTCTCGCTTCGGCAAGCAACGTTTGTATTCGCGTTTTCAAGGTTTACGTCCTATTCTCAAGGGAATGCGTCAGGGTATGCCATTCATCTACCCGCCAGATCAGGATCAAGGTGTAAAAGATGGTGCTTTTGTCCCATTTTTTGGTGTGCCTGCTGCCACGATGACTTCGGTGTCACGTATTGCACAGATGACTGGTGCCAAAGTTGTTCCTAGCATTACGCGCGTATTGCCCGGTGGTGAAGGTTATGTGCTGACTTTTTATCCGGCTTGGGAAAACTTCCCCAGCGGAGATGAGGTCGCCGATGCGCGGCGTATGAATGAATTCATTGAGCAACGCATCATGGAAATGCCGGAACAATATTTTTGGCTGCATAAACGCTTTAAAACTCGCCCTGAAGGCGAAGTTAGTCCTTACCCAGATTAATTCCGAAAGTCATATTCGATAATGAAATATCACGACCTGCGCGATTTTATTTCCCAGTTGGAAAAAATAGGCGAACTCAAACGCGTTACTGCTCCGGTTTCTAGCTATTTGGAAATGACTGAAATTTGTGATCGCGTACTGCGTGCACAAGGTCCGGCAATTCTCTTCGAGAACGTGGTCGGTCACACTATGCCCGTGCTTGCTAATTTGTTCGGCACACCCCGCCGTGTTGCGCTCGGTATGGGCGAAGAAAATATTCAGGCCTTGCGTGAAGTCGGCAAGCTGCTGGCCTATCTTAAAGAGCCAGAGCCACCCAAGGGTTTGAAAGATGCCTGGGCAAAATGGCCTGTTTTGAAGCAAGTACTCAGCATGTCGCCCAAGCTGCTGTCGTCCGCGCCATGTCAGGATATTGTCTGGGAAGGCAAGGATGTAGACCTTAGCAAACTACCTATACAACATTGCTGGCCCGGCGATGTGGCTCCACTTATCACTTGGGGTTTGGTGGTTACACGCGGGCCAAACAAGGTGCGGCAAAATCTTGGCATCTATCGCCAGCAAGTTATTGCGCCGAATAAAGTCATTATGCGCTGGCTAGCACATCGTGGTGGTGCGCTAGATTTTCGTGATCATTGCGAAAAAAATCCCGGACAGCCTTTTCCAATCGCCGTGGTGATAGGCGCTGATCCAGCGACTATTTTGGGTGCAGTAACGCCGGTGCCAGATAGCTTAAGCGAATATCAGTTCGCTGGGCTGCTGCGTGGCAGCAAGACTGAATTAGTGAAGTGCTTGGGTAGCGATTTGCAAGTGCCTGCTTCCGCTGAAATTGTGCTGGAAGGCGTGATTTACCCAGACGAAGTCGCCCTTGAAGGCCCTTATGGCGACCATACTGGCTATTACAATGAACAGGATAAATTTCCGGTATTTACTATCGAGCGCATCACCATGCGCCGCGACCCGATTTACCACTCAACCTATACTGGCAAGCCGCCTGATGAGCCTGCCATGCTAGGAGTGGCACTGAACGAAGTGTTTGTCCCTTTGCTGCAAAAACAATTTCCTGAAATTGCTGACTTTTACTTGCCGCCGGAAGGCTGTAGCTACCGTATGGCGGTGGTGAGCATCAAAAAACAATATGCCGGACATGCCAAGCGTGTGATGTTTGGTATCTGGAGCTTTTTGCGACAATTTATGTATACCAAATTCATCATCGTGGTGGACGACGATATTGACGTGCGCGATTGGAAAGAAGTGATGTGGGCGATTACTACGCGCATGGACCCAGTACGCGATACTTTGCTGGTGGAAAATACACCTATCGACTATCTAGATTTCGCCAGTCCGGTTTCCGGCCTAGGCGGCAAGATGGGCTTGGATGCAACTAATAAATGGCCGGGCGAAACACCTCGGGAATGGGGTACGCCAATAGTAATGAGCGACGAGGTCAAATCAAAAGTGGATGCGATGTGGGGCGAGTTGGGTTTGTGATTTGTTGATTCGCCTGAAACAAAAAACCGAAAATTTCTTCGGCTTTTTTACTCAGCGACAGATATTCCCTAGAACAGATAACCCGCAGAGAATACTCCTTCGGTCATCCAAATCTCCTGGTCTGCCGTACCCAGATATACAGGGACTTTCCGCAGAACACCGTATGCCTCTTTACCTGTGAGCTCTAGGTACATTGATTCAGTGATCCTATAACGCAGCCCCAGCTCAACACCTACGGTCCAACCACGGAGTTGCCACCAATCGTTATGGGCGAAACAGCAAGTGTTCCCCCACTTGGTGCCAAGCTGATTTGCGTTGCCGAATATTGTATTTTCGGAGTGCGGTAGTAAAATCCCTGCCCCGATCCGGCTGATCGATTGCAAATCCCCCGGCTTTTGTTTAGGGCCATACAGGTGATGCAGCCAGACCGCATTCAACATAATGTGATTTAAACCATTGTGATATACATAATCAAATGTTTGCTTGTCGAGCACTATGTTTCGGTTGGCGGGCTGATTGTTGATAGTGCCGCTAACGTACGCTGTTTGACCAATGTTGGTGTTGTATTTACTATGATCCAGCGAAAATTCGATGGCGAATGTTTTTTCCTTATTCATAAACTTACCAACTCGGATATTCTCCTGCGGGTTGAAAAAATTCAGATTTAAGGTTGAACTGATCCCATCAGGAACAGTTGTTGCGAAGTCGGATGCTTTGACCTGATGCACCGTAAAATTATTACCTAGTCCAGGCTGGCTAACGTGAATATTGGAAGGTGCGTACCATTGTCGGCTATAGCCCCATGAGAAATACCAATTTTTTTCCTCTATGATGGCGGGGGGCAAATTAGCCGTGTTTGACTCTTGTGATGCGGCGCTTTGCATAGTGGAATTGTCCGAACTTGCGGACTGCACTTCTAGATTATTTTGAGCCAAGACTGTCGAACAGGACGCTACGAATAGAAGCGCACCGAATATAAGATGATTGGTAAGTTTTGTACTCATATAAAAATTGCATTCATAAAAAATTGGGGGAACAAATAACTAAAGCGAAAATACCCACACATAAAATGCGGATTGTACTGCAAAACCTATTGCTTTTGCAGCCATTTAATCAAAGCATCCTGGGCTTTTCCTCCATACTTTGCGTTAGGGTGGTTAATTAAAAAAACGATAGTCCATTCTTTGCCACTGCGTGAACGCACATAGCCTGCGATTGTTTTAACACCCTCTAAAGTGCCCGTTTTTAAATGCGCATGACTTGCCGCTACCGTTCCTTTTAAGCGCTTTCGAACCGAGCCATCCACGCCGAGAATGGGTAAGGAGGAGATAAATTCTGCGCTCATCAAGCCGTCATCCGCACTACGTAATAATTGCGTCAAGTGACTCGCGCTGATGCGCGCATTGCGTGATAGACCCGCACCGTTTTCCATCACCAACTCGGGAAAATGCAATTTCTTCTGTTTGAGCCAATTTTTTACGACTTGTACGCTTTTAGGAATGCTGCCGGGTATTCCGTTTTTGGCGCTACTTCCCAAGGTGAGGAATAGCTGTCGCGCCATGACGTTGTTGCTGTATTTATTAATATCGCGAATAGTCTGCGCAAGAGGTTCGGAATAGTGAGTGGCAAAGAGTTTTGCTGTTTCTGGCAAAGAGGCCTCACGGGTATTGCCTTTCATTGTGCCGCCTAACTCCTGCCATATGGCACTAAATACAGCTGCAACATAGCGCGTATGTGGCATAACGTTAAGGTTTTGCTCACGCTCGCCACATACACTCGGATAGCCACCTTGAAATACAACACTATCGCCACGCGCTTTAATTTGTATGCTGTCATCCCATTTTTCACAGTTAGGCGCAGACTGAGGAGCAAGCTGGTTATCAAATTCCACGCCTTGCAAAGGCGGTTCACTAATGATTTTCAAGCGATTTCCCTCAGGCAAATAGCGTAGACGCACTGTGTTGAAATTCAGCAGTAACGCATCCGGCCCAACGTTATAGGCACGCATGGGGTCATCATCAAATTTGGCTGGATCGTATTCGGGAACGTCAAAAAAACTACGATCTAGTACTAGGTCGCCTTGAATGTCACGCAAGCCGCGAGCGCGCAATTCACTCAGCCATAACCAAAATTGTTCGATATTGAACTTCGGGTCGCCATAGCCTTTTAAGACCAAATCACCATGCAATACCCCATTCTCCAGTTCGCCATTTAGATAAGCCTCGGTTTTCCAGGTATAGGTAGGACCCAATATGTCGAGTCCGGCATAAGTGGTGAGCAGCTTCATTGTTGAAGCCGGACTCATGGATTTCCTTGCATTGATGCTCAACAGCGGAGTGCGTGAATTGATGCGGCGGATTTCAATGCCAACACTTCTCTGTGGGATATGTGCCTGCTTAAGTGCTTTACGAACCTGTTTAGGTAAGCCTATGGCATAAGCATTGGAAATAAAGCAAAGACACAGCAATGATGCGTATATAAATTTCATAGGAGTTAGCTAAGTTGCTCTATGACTATCAAAGTTTGTTTAATCAGAAAACTAATTTCAGCTTCGCTAATAATATAAGGTGGCATGAAATATACCGTGTTTCCCATCGGGCGCAGCAATAACTCATGCTCAAGCGCAAGGCTAAAACAGCGTTGTGCAAAGTCAGCATGCGGCGATTCGACTTCGAATGCCCATATCATACCAGTGCTACGCCAGTTTTTGACCTTGGGGTGAGCGCGCAATGGCTTGGCAAGCTGATTTAGAAAGTCTGCCTTGTCCCTATTGCGATTGATTACATCATCGCTAGCGAAAATTTCCAGCGTAGCTAATGCGGCACGGCACGCCAAGGGGTTGCCTGTATAAGAGTGTGAATGTAAAAAAGCGCGAGACACATCGTCAGCATAAAAAGCTTGATAGATATCATCAGTCGTCATCACCACTGATAGCGGCAAATAGCCACCTGTAATGCCTTTAGACAGCAATAGAAAGTCCGGGCTGATAGCCCCCTGCTCACAAGCAAATAGTGTCCCAGTGCGGCCCATGCCTACAGCAATTTCATCGGCAATTAAGTGCACCTGATATTGGCTACACAACTCACGTGCTCGGGTCAGATAGACTGGGTGGTACATCGCCATTCCCGCAGCGCCCTGTACCAGTGGCTCAATGATGAATGCGGCGATATTCGCATGATGTTGTTGCAAATGTATTTCGAGTTGCGCGGCACAGCGCAAAGCAAAGCTCTCCGCATCTTCACCGATTTCAGCGTTGCGACTATCTGGGCTGGGCACGGTGGCATTCTGAAATATCATCGCTCCATAGGCATCTTTGAACAAAGCTACATCAGTAACCGACAAAGCACCGAGGGTTTCGCCGTGATAACTATTTTGCAGGCTGATAAATTGCGTTTTTTCAGCTTGTCCGGTGTTGCGCCAATAGTGAGCACTCATTTTTAGCGCAATTTCGGTAGCCGAGGCTCCATCCGAACCATAGAAGCAATGTCCTAATCCCTCAGGGGCAAGCTCGCGCAGCTTTTCTGACAACATGACTACTGGCTCATGAGTAAAGCCCGCCAGCATCACATGATCTAGCTTACCGAGCTGGTCGATGAGGGCCGCATTGATGCGTGGATTGCAATGACCAAATATATTCACCCACCAAGAACTCACCGCATCTAAATATCGTTTGCCATCGCAATCATATAACCACACACCCTCACCACGCTGAATGGCGATCAAGGGCAAAACCTCATGGTGTTTCATTTGCGTGCACGGATGCCAGACGGCAGAGAGAGAACGGGAAAGTAAATCTTGATTGGACATGGGCAGACGGTATGACAGAACAAGGCTGATTCTATGTTGATGATGCTTGTACGGCAATCGTAATTCTGTTTTTGGGAGCTTCTTGCAAAACTAAAGGTTTGAGCTGAATTAATCACCGAATGGGGTAGAGGTAGGCGGCCATTACTGGCAAGATGGAGGTTCTAAAGACAACATCGCGCCCGACATGAATACTACGCAACG
>Ga0316203_1000141_pt1 | contig 129260 bp, 122 predicted proteins | sample 6monrhotite_MG_FD_204940 | JGI IMG/M metagenome (GOLD analysis project Ga0316203, IMG submission 204940) | Microbial mat bacterial communities from mineral coupon in-situ incubated in ocean water Damariscotta River, Maine, United States -... | ecosystem: Environmental > Aquatic > Marine >... | reverse complement strand
ACGGTCTTCATCGCCTTGTATTTTAACTTCGCCCAACGCCTAAGGCATTTGTCAAAGTAGAATAACACGTTACGGATTTCACTTTCTCCAAAGCGTTTGAAGTAGTTGATCCAGCCACGTTGACGATTGAACATATGTTGATCTGGGTGGGGTGCAGCCCATGCCGTGCAGCCAATTGTGGAACAGTTTCATCCCCTCGAACAGCGGCTAGGGCAACTTTTGCCTTGAACTCACTGGAGTATTGTTTACGTTTTTTGTTCATATTTATGGTGCTCTCTAAATTATGTATATCAGAGCTTAGCAAGCTGTCCAGTTTTCGGGTACCACTTCACTTATATAAGGGTACCCCAGGCTTGTTCAACAACTGGATAAGATCGCGGTTCGTTCCTCATGCGATCTATCCTTGTTCGTTATAACTCATTTTCATCCATTAATGTGGCTACGCCCTTAGCAAATTCACCACTGGACTCTGATAAATTTAGAATTATATTTTTTCTGTCCATCTCTGGGCGATTTTGGCTCAACTTGTATTTTGCTTCAATACGGTTAACTTTAATCTCAAACCCAGTGATAACACCTAACATTTTATCCGGATATTCAGGAACCCAAGGTGAGGCCAGCGATTTTTCATATTTGTTGGTAAGAGATTCAATTACTTTTCTTAGCTTATTCTCACTTTCAAATATTTTTGCTAAGCCATACATATGAACAGAAGCATAATTCCAAGTTGGAACTCCATAGCCCTCATAATTCGATGGTGAAATATAGGCATGAGGGCCCTGAAAAATAACCAACACTTCATTGTTACTTTGAAAGTGATGCCACTGCTCATTTGCCTTTGCCATATGACCAAGAACTAATAGGTTATCTTTGCCTTCTATCATCAACGGGAGCTGACTCGCAAAAGGTACCCCTTCATTGGTCGTAACCAATGTTGCAAATGCGTATTCATTCACTAATTCGATAATTTTTTCTTTATCGTTTTCTTCAAAATGCTTGGGGATATACATAACTTTCTAATGAATTATAACGAAAAAGATATGCGGTGAAAACGAAGCGCAGCGTAGTTTTCATTCGAACGAGCGCCTTGTTACATGCTGAGTTTCCTATACTTCATTTCAATTCTATCCAGCACATAATAAAAATAGACAATACCTATTATTGCAATTACGAAACCCGGCCATGGATTACCCAGTGCTTTATAAGCAGAAAGGATAATACCAAGAAGGATTACGACAATACCTAAGATAAAAAGTATACCGAGTCCAGCTAGGTCTTTCCAGTAAGATCTGGACCAATTTATCTTTGACATCTTGATTAGGATATCCCCGGAATACGCGCCAATAAAAAGAATGAAGATAAATAAAAACCAATCCATAACTATTGAAATTGGATTTGCCTTGCTTAAAAACCATAAAACAGAACCAGTGGTTAAAATCCATACCCCTAAAACGATGTTCTTCATGCTCCTATCCTTATATTTCGCAGTCACAGGATGCACAGAATACGTGATCATCTTACTTGCCATCTTGCTGCTTATTATTGACTGGCTCTTCCTGCGTGCGCGCCAGTTTCTCAAAAGATAAGCAAAAGATAAGAAGAATAAGGGGTGTGCGGCCGAGCAAGGTCGCACACCCCTTTATTCTTTACTCACAAGCGCTTCAATTTCATTGCTTATTAATTTGGTAGACACCAAAATGGGATGTTATAACACCCCACTTTGGTGCATCCCGCATGACATTTTATTGGCATAACGCGCTTGACAGAATACTAAAGCTACTCTTCACTGGAAAAAGAACCCATTTTGTCCCATATTATACACAAGGCTGTTCAGGATGAACGCCGCTAATCATCACATTTGATTTATCATGCCAGGGAGGGAGTTTATATAGTCGCTCTTGTTTCCAGCTTTTGCGATTAAAAGACGGGCTGAAGCAGAGATGCCAATTGTATCAATTATTTAATTTCCATTCCTAAGTTACATTTACTTCCATTAATAAGGATAGCGTTATGAATGACGAGGCGGATATCGATTACGGGCCATTGGCGGGGCTGATCGGCACATGGCAGGGCGACAAAGGTATCGATGTAGCACCGGAACCTGGTGGCATTGAAAACAATCCTTATTATGAAACCATCATCTTTGAGGCAGCGGGTAGTGTCACCAATGCAGAACAGCAGGAACTGGCGGCACTATTTTATCACCAGCGGGTGAGCCGCAAATCGAACGACAAGATCTTCCATGATGAGACCGGTTACTGGATGTGGGATGCGCAAACCAACGTGGTAATGCACTCACTAACGATACCACGCGCAGTCTCGATATTGGCAGGTGGCCACTATAACGGCCCGGACAATAACGACAACGTAGTGCTGACGGTGGCAGCGAAGCTGGGTAACCCGGACTGGCAAATTATCCAGTCCCCCTTCATGCGAGACAATGCGAAAACCACTGAGTTTCGTCACCACATTACATTAAGTGGCGACAGCCTGATTTACGCTGAAACCACGATGCTGGATATTTATGGTAAACACTTTGAACACACTGATGGCAATGAATTGACACGCACACGGAATGATTAAATACAGTAAACCTTAAGCGGCCTTCTCTCTGCTTTTATCCCGAGCCTTAAGCCGCTTCTTCAGTTGCGTGAGATAGTCCGGTGTTAAAACATTTTTGATCGCCCAGCTGTAATCTTCCATCACCGAGATGGAGAGCTGATTGTAGGGTTCATAACTAAGATCAACAAATTTTGGATAGATCGCGATTAACAAGTCAAAAAAGTGCTTTACCGCTTCTTCATCCTCTAGCAATGAACTAAAACGCAGGCCAATACGTGCGATGCTCCACTGAAAAGGTTCGTCAGCAATCGCCTCTTCACAGCGTGCCAGATAACCCGAATCACGCACGTATTGTAGTGTGGCTGCGTCATGGCTCACGTGCGCATCGTCAGGTATCGCGTTTAAGTAGCAGGCGACCATATTGTAATGCACACGGTAGATATGATGTTCACTGATAGCGCTTTCCAGATGATTGCGATTGTGCTGTGCTAACGAATCCAAGGCCTTCTGATAATGGAGAAGTGCCACCTGCCTAGAAATTGCGACTTTGTCTTGCTCATGGCGCTCCGCATGCGCAGCAATACGATCAAATTCAATGTTACCTAACAGCCAGTTCAGACATGCCTTACCAAGATAATTCTCCTCTTTTAGCGTAAGTAATAACTGCTCAACATGCCGTTGAAGATCTAGCGCATCTTTCTCTTTGGTGAAGAAACGCCGGCTCATTTTCAACTCACGGTAAACATGCATTAGACGGTCGAATTCTTCAGGGAACGGGCTTGGAAAGCATTCAGCATGTAAAAATTCGATAATTTGCATCACATGCAATGTAGGCTTTTTATGTGGGCTTCGGAAATAATTCTGTAACAGTTTGAGTGAAATCCCATCCGGGTCAACGCTGTCAATTTCATCCTGAAAACGCTGCCAATTCCAACCAGGCTGCTGCTTAAGGCGATGTATTTTATTATATATCGAGGCCATAATCCCATTTACTCAAAACCACTGATGGTCATTCTATGCTACATCATGCTTTTCTAACATAGTCGACTTCGTCTACTTTTGCTTATTACTTATATTGATTTCAAAATAAAATTGGCATAAAAAACACAATAAAAACAGATAGATAATGTATTACAGGATCGATTTATAGTTAACATCAAAAACAAATCCTTGAATACCGACCAGTCGGTTTGATAATCTCTAGCCATCGTATTAAGGAGAAACACCATGAATGCTACCGCACTGTCAGAAGATAACCGCCGGAAACTGCTTGAAACTGCTGCGGAAGAAATCCTGGAGAATGGATTTCAGGCAACCAGTATTGGCGATATTCTCACTAAAACGGGGCTCTCTAAAGGGGCACTTTACCACCATTTTCCAAGTAAATTGACACTCGGTTACGCCGTTTTTGAAGAGGTTTTTATGCCGGACTGCGTTGACCGCTGGGAGCCCGCCCTAAATGATCCCGACCCAATCAGTAGTATTAGCAACCTTTTGCGAGCTGAAGTTGAAGAGATGACCGATGAAACAATTCGTCTTGGCTGCCCTGTCAACAATCTTGGCCAGGAGATGTCTCCCATTGATGAGGGTTTTCGCCAACGTATTAACCACGCAATTAACCATTGGCGAGATGAATTGCAGGCAGCATTAGTACGCGGACAAACTGCCGGTAACGTTAAATCAGGGATCAACAGCGAACAAGTAGCCACTTTTTTTGTCGCCAGTATGGAAGGGTCTATCGGGCTCGCAAAAAATGCTCAGAACCGTGCATTACTAAATACCTGTATCGAGGGTCTTATTAGCTATCTTGAGGAATTAAGAGCATGAACAATAAAAATAGTAATAGCTTTGCACATCGTTATAGCCAGTGGGTGATTCGTTGGCGCTGGCCAATTGTCATTCTGATGCTAGCACTTGCACTCGGCGCGGGCAGTGGTCTCAAAAACCTCGGCTTCAATACTGATTACCGCGTCTTTTTTAGCGAAGATAACCCGCAAATGCAGGCGTTTGAGGCACTACAACGCACCTACACCAAAGTCGATAACATCCTCTTTACCCTCTCACCCCGTAATGATGCAGATGTGTTTACCCCCAGCACACTTGCCGCTGTTGAACAGGTCACGGAACAGGCCTGGCTATTGCCATTCGCTCTACGCGTCGACTCAATCAGCAACTTCCAGCACACCGTAGCGGATGAAGATGATCTGATTGTTGAAGACCTGGTATTCGATGCATTAAACCTTGATCAGGCAGCGCTTGATAACATTAAAGCGGTCGCCCTCTCTGAGCCAACTCTGCACAAACGATTAGTGGCCAACGAAGGCCGCGCCACCGGCATCAATGTCACCTTTCAGCTACCCGGCAAGGCGATGGATGAAGTGCCAACCGCAGCAGCTGCAGCGCGTGCGCTGGCCGCTGAAATCGAGGCCAACTACCCAGTCGATGTGCACCTCGTCGGCATGATGATGATGAATAACTCATTCATGGAATCGAGTCAGAATGACATGGCCTCACTGGTGCCCATCATGTATCTGGTAATTATCATCATCACCTTTTTTCTGGTGCGATCATTCAGCGCCACCATCGCTACCTTAATTATTATTGTGATGTCAGTCATCACTGCCATGGGCATCGCTGGCTGGCTTGGGGTGAAACTCACGCCACCATCAGCTTCTGCACCCACCATCATTATGACACTGGTGGTGGCAGACTCGATTCATATTCTAGTGACGTTATTAGCCCTGATGCGTAACGGTATAGAGAAACGGACGGCGATTGCAGAGAGTCTGCGCATCAACCTGTCACCGGTCTTTCTCACCAGCATCACCACCGCGATTGGTTTTCTATCACTTAATTTTAGTGATTCACCACCATTTCATGACCTCGGCAATATTACCGCCATCGGAGTGATGGCAGCCTTTGTCTATTCCGTCACTTTCCTGCCAGCATTCCTCGCGATTATGCCCCTGAAGGTCTCACAACGACGTGACCGTATGACACTGGCCATGAACCACCTAGCATCGCTGGTGGTGAAACGTCGCAAGCCAATCCTGTGGTCATCAATTATTGTGAGTTTGATCATCCTCTCGTTTATTCCACGGATCGAACTCAATGATGACTTTGTCGCTTATTTTGATACCAGCACTGAATACCGGCAGGATGTTGATTTCACCACCGCACACCTAACAGGTATTTATCAACTGCAGTATTCACTACCCACTCACAGCAGTAACGGTGTCAGTGATCCTGCGTTTCTCGCCGAGCTAGATGCCTTCACGCAATGGCTAAGGTCTCAGCCTGAGGTAACGCATGTCAACACCATTAGTGACACATTCAAGCGCTTAAATAAAAACCTGCATGGCGACGACAGCGCCTGGTACAAGCTGCCAGAGAACAGAGAACTCGCAGCGCAGTATTTACTGCTGTATGAACTATCACTCCCCTATGGGCTTGACCTGAATAACCAGCTTAATGTTGATAAATCATCCACACAGGTGATCGCAACACTCGATAACATGACCTCAAAACAGCTGCGTGATATTGCACATCGAGGAGAACAGTGGCTGGCAGAAAACACGCGTGATAGCCGCGCCATTGGTGTTGGTCCGGGTATTATGTTTGCGTATATTTCAGAGCGTAACATCACCAGCATGTTAGGTGGCACCTTTGCAGCAGTGATCCTGATCTCATTTATCATCATATTCGCCCTGCGCAGTTTCAAAATAGGCATGTTAAGTCTTGTCCCAAATCTATTACCTGCAGGACTCGCCTTCGGCATCTGGGGTTTGATGGTCGGCCAGGTCAATATGGCGGTCTCAATGGTTGCAGGTATGAGCCTCGGTATTGTGGTGGATGACACCGTTCACTTTCTCAGCAAATATCTGCGGGCAAGGCGTGAAGAGGGCCTGGATGCCGAAGCTGCCGTGCGCCACGCCTTTAGCAGTGTCGGCGTGGCAATCGTTATGACATCCGTTATTCTCGTCGCCGGCTTTATGGTACTGGCACAATCAACCTTTGGTCTGAACTCACAGATGGCGCTACTCACCGGGATCGCGATCGTGATGGCAATCATCGCCGATCTGTTGCTGCTACCGGCGCTATTAATGCGGCTTGATAACAAAAAATTAATCGTAGAAACTAAAAACCAGGCTGTCATTAAAAGCACACCACAAGGAGACAACGCGTGATGTTTAATAACAAAATCTATGCCCTGATACTTCCACTGTTAACAATGCTACTACCAGGTACTGCCTTTTCTACTGATGATGCCGCACTTGTAAAAAAAGGACTGGAGATTGCCACTGAAACTGACCTTCGCGATAAAGGTTTTGGTGACTCATCATCATCGTTAGAGATGGTCCTGCGCAACCGCCACGGCGAGACCAGTGAACGTCAACTGCGTAACAAAACACTTGAAGTGGCTAATGATGGCGACAAGGTAATCATCATCTTTGATACCCCGAAAGATGTCAAAGGCACCGCATTCCTCTCTTTCACCCATAAACTTGAGCCCGATGATCAGTGGCTCTACTTACCGGCACTAAAGCGCGTTAAACGCATCGCCTCACGTAATAAGGCAGGCCCATTTATGGGCAGTGAGTTTGCCTATGAAGATATCTCATCCCAGGAGGTTGAAAAATACAGTTATCGCTACATCAAAGATGAAACCTTTGATGGACGAGACCATTTTATTATCGAACGTGACCCTGTCGACCCTAGGTCAGGTTACAAACGCCAACAAGTATGGATAGATAAAGCAGAGTACCGCATCTGGAAAATTGACTTCTATGACCGTAAAGACTCATTACTGAAGACACTCAGCTATAATGACTATAATCAATATATCGAAAAATTCTGGCGTGCCAATATCATGAAAATGATTAACCACCAAACAGGAAAGAGTACAGTACTCAACTGGAAAGATTTTAGTTTTCAAAATGGCTTTAATAAAAATGAGTTCACCAAAAAATCGCTTAAAAAAGCACGTTAAAATTTAGTGATGTTAAATCGTTTTTTAATCATATCACTGGCGCTACTACCACTCGGCCCACTTGATGCTGCCGACTGGTCAGCAGAAATCAGCATAGAGGCACGCCATTTTTTTAATGACGCACTAAATCCACAACAACATGGCAGCAACCTATCAACCACATTTGAAAGTGAGTTCTATCACGACTGGGATGATGATAATCAACGTATCGTCTTCACGCCATTTGCACGCATCGACCAACATGATAGTGAACGAAGTCACGTTGACCTGCGTGAACTTTACTGGCGACGGACGTTTAACAATACCGACCTATACATCGGAATACGAAAAATATTCTGGGGGGTAACTGAATCACTACACCTGGTTGATATCATCAACCAAAGCGATACGATTGAGAATATTGATGGTGAAGACAAACTTGGGCAACCAATGCTTTCGCTTTCACACGCAACCGAACTGGGGGATTGGTCACTTTATCTAATGCCGTGGTTCCGCGAACGTACCTTTGCAGGAATTGAAGGGAGATTGCGACCACCTATTGTGATCGATCAGGACAATGCGCAATTTGAATCTGGCGATGAAGAAAGACAGGTCGATAGCGCACTGCGCTGGAGTCACGTCATTGATGACTGGGATATTGGTCTTTCCATTTTCCACGGCACAGACCGTACCCCGCAACTCATTCTGCAGACGAATAATGGTGTGACAACACTACTGCCCTACTACGCACAGCTAGATCAATTAGGACTTGACGCCCAATACACCTATGAGTCATGGCTGTGGAAACTGGAAACAGTTGCAAGGCGACATGACAATCGTTTTTCACTAAACTTCAATCGAAGTAAAGCAGCCGTCGGTGGTTTTGAATATACTTGGTATGGGTTATTTGATTCTGCCACCGACATCGGCCTGGTGATGGAATATCAATACGACAGCCGCGAAGGTAAGCGCGCACCGATCGCCAACAACGATATCGCCATCGGCAGCCGCCTCACCTTTAATGACGCGCAAGACACCAGCCTACTCGCCCTGGTTGCAAGTGACCTTGATCAACGTGAACGTTTTATTTCACTAGAAGGATCACGACGATTGGGGGGTGATATGAGCGCGAGTATCGAAGCGCGTTTCTTCTCGAATACCACACCGCAAACACAGCTGTATTCGTTGCGTGATGATGACTATATTGAGCTGTTGTTGACGCAATATTTTTAAGAAATGTTGACGAATTATTTCAGCCGCACGTCAAGCTTTAAACTCGATACTCTTGGTTTTTTGTGCCTATATTAGGAAATACGGTAAGTTATTCCGTGCATGTTCCTAACCTCATTCCCACCGCCTAATCACCCCCTCATACTCATCAACCAACTGCAGATTCCCCCGCTTCCGTGCCCCACCCAATACCACCTTCGCTTTACCCAACATTACCGCTAACGCAACCGCATAATCGCTTTCATTAAGCCCGCCCGCTTCCAGAATCCCCACTAACGCCTGAACCCGAAAACGATCCATCCCCCAATGCCTTCTGGAAAGCTGGTCTTCATGGCCTCCATATTTCTGAATCAACGGTTCATTACAATAGAGCACCGGGTAGCGGCAGGTGATGCGTAGCCACAGATCATAGTCTTCACAGGCGGGTAGTGATTCATCAAACAGACCAACATCATCAAAGATTGAGCGATGAATCATCACCGCAGAGGGGGAGATAACGCAGAGTGGCAGGCAGTCTTGAAAAATCCAGCCACCTTTTTTTGTATGTTTTTTCATTTGATTGATACGAACGCCGTTGCGAATCCAAATCTCATCGCTATGAACAAGTTTGGATTCAGGTTCGCTAGCCAAAAGCGCGAGCTGTTTTTCCAGTTTCTTTGGCAACCACTCATCATCAGAATCAAGTAGCGCAATCCACTCACCACAGGCAGCTTCAATGCCACGATTACGCGCCGCACTCACGCCGCTATTTTGCTGCTCGATTAGTTTAATCTGAGGGTAATGTTCACCAATCCATGCAGAGGTACCATCGGTCGAGCCATCATCAACAATAATCAATTCATTTGCCAGACACGTTTGCACTAGTATCGACTCAATCGCACGTGGCAACGTCTCAATTCGGTTGTAAGTCGGAATAATGACAGAAATAGACGGCATGAATACAAGAAATCCTGCAAAATAAAGAGGGGACTACCTAGGCTCAGCATTATCTCATCCATACTGGCGAACGCACAGCATAGCGTTTTTCACAAAAAAAAGGGTGATGCCACAAAAATGGCGCCACCCTTTTTAAACGTCAGCGATAGCTGAGAATTAAGTCGCCTTTTTAGCCGCCTTTCTCTTAGCAGCAGCTTTTTTAGCCGCTGCCTTTTTAGCTTTTGCTTTGGCCTTTGCCGCTGCTTTCGCTTTACGGTCGAATGCTTTTTCCCATTTGGTAGTAAAAACGGCAATAGCAGCCTGTTTAGCCTGATCTTTCGCAATGCCAGCTCTTACTTCGCTAGCAGCTTCTGCGGTTGTTGCAGCAGCCGCTTTAGATGCGGCCGCTTTATCAGCCCGTGCCGCATTTGCTTTATCAAAACCTTCTACAGCACGAGCCACTGCTTTTTTAGCCGCTTCTGTTTTCTTGGCTTTAGCACTGGCCTTAGCTTTAGCAATCTTATCTTTCGCCGCAGCAGCTTTATCCGCTGCTACTGATGTTGCTTTATCAGCACGCTCAGATTTGGAAACTGCTTTTGCTAAAGCAGCAATAGATTTTGCGTGATCTTTATTAACAGGTGTCACTGCTAGCAGTGCGCTATTACCAGGTGCTGCTTTTTTCTTAGCTGCACGTTTTTTTGTGGTTGTTTTTTTGGCAGTTGTCTTTTTAGCTGCGCTTTTTTTGGTTGTTGCTTTTTTATTATCGACCATAGGGGGTTCCTTAATGATTAGAAAATTATTTCGCCTCTGATTAAGTCATAACAACAAAATTTCGCTCACGAATTAATCAGAGGCGCGCCATTATAATCACAATACTTGACATTCTCCAAATTCATCTTCAATTATTTATAACCGTAAGGTTAAAATAACAGGATTTAAAACTAAATTTAATGGCAAAAAGTGGCGTGATAGGAAGTTTCACAACATGAAAATCACTACAAGATTGGAATTATTTCGCACTATTTTTGAAGAGATGGCTAACGGTTTTTATAAAAAAATCGAGTAGTAATGTCGCATTAAAAACTAAAAAGATGAGCTCAACTCTCAACCTGCTGAATATAAAAAGCAACTTACCTGATGGCTGTTACTTAAATTTGAACTTTGCGGATAATACTCACCACATTTTTCCATCGCCTTTGCGCAGCGTGTATGAAAATGACAACCTGCTGGCGGTGACGCAGGGGAAGGAAGATCACCTTCAAGGCGAATTAAGGTTCGGCCATCTTCTTTATCAATCACCGGTATCGCAGAGATTAGCGCTTGTGTATAGGGGTGTTGTGGATTGTTCAGCACATCTTCGACCGTTCCCCGCTCGACAATTCGCCCGAGATACATCACTGCCACTTCATCCGCCAGGTATGAAACCACGGAAAGGTTATGGGTAATAAAGAGATAAGAGAGCCCCATTGTTTGCTGCAACTCTTTTAATAGATTCAGGATCTGCGCCTGCACCGAAACATCAAGTGCGCTGGTCGGTTCGTCACAGATAATCAGCTTAGGATTCACTGCCAGTGCGCGTGCAATACAGATACGTTGGCGTTGCCCGCCTGAAAATTCATGTGGGAAACGGTCACGCGCGTTCAGTGGCAACCCAACCTGTTCCAGCAATTGATCAACCCGCGCCAATTGCTCGGCGTCACTGCCGCCAATCCTCAATGTCACCATCCCTTCCCGGATAATATCGACCACCTTCATGCGTGGGTTCATCGATGAAAAAGGATCCTGGAAGATAATCTGAAAATCATTACGACGAGAACGTAGCTCACTATCGCTGATCTGCGTGAGGTCATCACCTTCAAATAACACTGCGCCACTGGTGGGCCGGTTCAATTGTAAAATTGCCTTGCCAGCGGTGGTCTTGCCACAACCGGATTCACCCACCAGCGCCAATGTACGCCCCTTTTCAATCTGCAGTGAGAGACCATCAACTGCATAAAGTTTTCCAGCATTCCGATTAAACAGCCCATTGCTGATCTGAAAATGCATCTTGAGGTCCCGTACCGCTAACAGTGGAATCATATTCGCCGGGATTTCTGTAGTGCTGGCAACCGACTGAAGCGGCGAAAGGCCTTCTGCACTGTTTTTGAATGTACCAACAAATGCAGGGTCGACCATGTGGCAACGCACCCCATGCCCTGCCTCCTGATCTATCCAGCGCGGCAGACGTTGATGGCAACCCGCCTCACTAAAATCACAACGCTCGGCAAAACGGCAGCCAGGGAATGCAGCGGCCAGTGATGGCACGGCACCATGAATCACCGCGAGTGGCTCGTCTCGCTTTTCAATCGTTGGCAGTGACTCAAACAGTTTCTGACTATAGGGATGTTTCGCTTGCGAGAAAAATTGTGCGCGTGTTGCCTCTTCCACCAGTTGACCGGCATACATCACGCCAACCCTGTCTGCCATCTCGGAGACTACCCCTAGATCATGCGTAATCAACAGCAGCGCCATCCCGCGTTCCTGCTGTAGCTTTTTCAGCAACGCCAGCACCTGCGCCTGAATCGTCACATCCAGTGCGGTGGTCGGTTCATCGGCGATCAGCAACTCTGGCTCACCCGCTAACGCAATCGCAATCATCACGCGCTGCTTCATTCCACCCGAGAGTTGATGAGGATAGTCACCATAACGCTGTAGGGAATCAGCAATGCCGACATCGTTGAGCAGTGCCTCAACCTTTTCCTTAACCACATCGCCGGTTAAATCCTGGTGCAGGCGCACTGACTCAGCAATTTGTTCGCCAATCGTCACCACCGGATTAAGCGAAGTCATCGGCTCCTGAAAGATCATTGCGACCCGATTACCTCGAATGCGTCGCATCTTCGCATCAGGCAGCGTCATCAGGTCTTCACCATCAAACATCACTCGCCCGCCGCTGATGCGCCCCGCGGGTGGCAACAGGCGCATAATCGAAAATGAGGTCATTGACTTGCCGCAGCCCGACTCGCCCAGCAGCGCGTAGGTTTCACCACGGTGGATCTCAAGGCTAACGCCATCAACGGCGCGTACCGTTTGCTCATGGCTTTCAAAGGTGGTGACGAGACTTTCGACTCGTAGTAACGGGATAGCTTGTGAGTTATTCATCTAAATTTATAGTACCAGGCGGGGTACTGCAGAGAGTAAGTTTTGGGTGTATTCCTGCTGCGGGTTACGGCAGATATCCGCCGTTGGGCCACGTTCAACAACCTTACCACTGTGCATCACCGCCATCTCGTCACTCACATACTCAACCACGCTGATGTCATGCGTAATAAAGAGCAGCGTGAGCGCTTTTTCTGCGCGCAGCTCCATCAATAACTGCAACACCTCGGCCTGCACCGAGACATCCAGCGCGCTGGTCACTTCGTCACACACGATAAATTTAGGATTCAATACCAGCGCACGCGCCAATCCAATACGTTGACGTTGACCACCCGAGAACTCATGTGGGTAACGCCATAGATGGTCACCATCCAGCTGCACACGCTCTAAAATCTTACGCGCGATCTCAATCCGCTCCTCTTTAGATTCCCCAATGCCATGCACCGCCATTGGCTCTATCAATGTACCAACGATAGTCATGCGAGGGTTAAGCGAGGACATCGGATCCTGAAAGATGATCTGCATATCACGTCGAAAAGGGATCATCGCTTTGCGCTGTAGCTGCGTGATCTCCTGCTGGTTAAAGGCGATCGAACCTGCGGTCGAATCAACCAGGCGTAAAATCGCTCGACCGAGTGTGGTCTTGCCACAACCAGACTCCCCTACCAGCGCCAGCAACTGCCCTTTAGGGATTTTCAGGTCAACGCCATCGACTGCTTTGACATGGTCGACAGTGCGACGAAACAAGCCCTTTTTAACCGGGAAATAGACTTCGAGTTGATGCACATCAATCAATGGCGGCTGCGCCGACTCTGTTTCAGGCGATGCCGCTGCTGGCGATGGGCTCTCAACCAACTGTAGATCGCGTTGACGCTTCAAATTTTCAGGCAGCGCCGCCAATAGCTGTTTGGTGTAATCATGTTTTGGTTGATGCAGCACCTGCTGCAACGTCCCCTCTTCCACTATCTTTCCCTTGCGCATCACTGCGACCCGGTCGGCCATCTTCGCCACCACGCCAAAGTCATGGGTGATAAAGAGGATACTCATCCCCTTACGCGCCTGTAGCTCCTTCATCAGGCGCAGTATCTCTGCCTGCACCGTGACATCGAGCGCAGTGGTGGGTTCATCGGCAATCAATAGGTCTGGCTCACATGCCATCGCCATCGCGATCATCACCCGCTGGCGTTGCCCGCCGGAGAGACGGTGTGGGAATTCATCTATCCGCATTTCCGGATCGGGAATCTGTACCTGCGCCAATGCCGCAATCGCACGCCTGCGTGCCTCGGTATCATCCATCTCTGGCCAGTGAATCTGTAGCACTTCGATAATCTGATCACCGACGGTAAAGACTGGGTTAAGCGAGGTCATCGGTTCCTGAAAGATCATTGCGATACGCGCGCCACACACCTTGCGCTTTAGCGCTTCAGAGACCGTCAACATATCAAGCATTTCGCGTTCACCGCGACCATCAAGGTCGCCACAGCGAAAGGCGATACGCCCATCAGGATGGCTACAGATATCTTTCGGTATCAGCTGAATCACCGACAGTGCTGTGATCGATTTACCACTGCCCGACTCTCCCACCAAACAGAAGATTTCACCTTTGTCGATGCTGAAGCTAACGCCATCGACTGCCTTAACAATATTTTTACCGGCACACAGATGGGTCTTAAGATTGTCGACTTGCAGTAACACCCCTAGCCCGCCGATTTTTTAAGGTTAGGGTCAATCGCATCACGCAGTGATTCACCCATTAGGTTATAGGCAAAGACGGTGAGAAAGATTGCGCCACCGGGAAAGAGTGCCATCCACCAGTTAAAGGTCGATGACTGTACTGCTTGATTTAACATCTGCCCCCATGATGGGTCATCTACCAGCCCCAGCCCGAGAAAGCTTAACGTCGCTTCGGCAAGAATCGCTGATGCCACACCAAAGCTAGCTGCAACCAGGATAGGTGCGATGCCGTTTGGCAACATATGGCGAAACAGAATGGAACGGAGCGGCAGGCCACAGGCCGTCGCGGCCTGTACAAACTCCTGCTGACGTAGACGCAGAAATTCGGCGCGCACAAAACGTGCGTAACCGGGCCAGCTGGTGACACCAATGATCACCATCATCATATAGAGGCTACGCTCAAAAAAGGCGATAAAGGTAAGCAGTAAAAAGAGTGTGGGCACGGCTTCAAAGATCTCCATCAGGCGCATGCCGATCATATCGACAATACCCGAAAAGAACCCCATTAGGCCGCCCATGATAATGCCGATCAACATCGCGATACCGGTGGCGACAAAGCCGATGCCGAGCGCGATACGAGAAGCGTGGATCATTCGACTCAACACATCCGAGCCGTTCTCTTCGGTACCGAACCAGTGGGTGCGTTCTTCTGAAGCAAGCGGCGCTTCCAGACCGGTATCGCCTTCATCACGGATATAATCTTTAGGTGAATAGGGGATGGGGGCATGGATTATCCATTCATAAGCGCCAGCGGCTTGCTTTACCCGGTATTGATCATAGACCGTTAACTGAGGTGGCGAGACCAGCATAAAAGCGATGATTGCGGTGATCGAACCCGTCACAAATAATACGACCACCTTTTTATAAAAACGGATGTTTAAAAAAATCAAAACAACAATGGTAAAAAAGAGCGACAACATCACAAAGTCACCCGCCGTTAGATACTGTAGCAACGGGCTACTAACGACTGAGCCTTCACTTAACAATAACGGATGACTATTGGCAAGGAACGGTGCGAATACTGCGACGGTTGCCAACACGGCAATCCAGAACAGTCCAAAACGCGCGCCCCATTGGGTGAATGCCTCACACAATACCTGCGCGGCATAGCTACGATTAGCGGCCTGCGAGCTCTTCAATTCATCGACAGAGAGACTTTCAGATGTGCTGTTATTCATAATCACACTCTACCTTAACCAACAAGTCATACTCCTTCCCCCTTTAAGGGGGAGGGAACTTTTATATCATTAGTCATAACTCACCCGCGGATCCGCTAGCGCGTAACAGAGATCAGCAATCAGATATCCTACTAGCGTTAACATGCCACTGATTAAGGTAATCGATAACACCAGCTCACGGTCACGCCCCTTTACCGCTTCAATCGCCAGTTTTCCCATGCCATCGATACTGAAGATACTTTCAACAATCACCGAGCCACCCAATAAACCAGGCAACAACGTGGCTGAGACTGTGATCAGCGGCAGTAGGCTGTTGCGAAAAACATGTCGCCATAACACATCTGATTCACTCACCCCTTTAGCGCGCGCGGTGCGTGCATAATCGGCCAGCAGGTTTTCAAGTACAGCGGTACGGGTGAGTTTTGTCAAAAAGGCAAAGCCGCCATAGGTGAGGCAGATTATCGGTAGAACCAGGTGCCAGGTTCGGTCCAGAAAAAAGCCGCGCACAAAGCCTTCACTCTGAAACATAAAGAAGAGTACTGTACCAATCCCCACGCCAATGCTAGCCATCACCACCAATCGCAGCGCGAGGTAATCGGTATAGGCAATCAACGCAAACAGTGCGGTTAAGGTCACACCCAAAAATAGATACGCAGCGATACCGCCTTCGCTCGGCAGGGCATTGACCATCAGCACCGCCATGACCAGCCCTATTGCGCCCATCACACCGCAACGAACCGACACCGATTGCAGGCGACATAACCACAGCATCAACATCACGCCGATGCTGCTATAGACAAACAGCCACAATACATCAACAAAGGAGCCCCAGTGCGGCAGGAAGACCATATCCAGCGCCTCTCGCTGATTGAGGCCGGAGGTGGGAAACCAGTGCCAGTATTGATCACTGGAAAAAAAACCGATCAACATCACACCCGTTAACATCGTCGGCACTGACCACAGGCCGAGCATCACCACACTGGAGCCGACGTCGAACGACTGGCCACGATGCATCGCAGCACGCACACCAATGGCAATCGCAATGATATAGATCAGCGGAATGGAGATGACGTTCAGCAACATCGTAATCGGCACCCGCTCTTTGATCAAGTCCATCACCGGCCGACCGTAACGAAAACTATCCCCCAAGTCTGATCCTTTGAAAAGCGAAAAACCATCGATCTCGTTATTCTTGTCAAAGGTAAACCCGGCAGGCGAGACATTGTTGAGCCAACGCAGATACTGCACGGGAGCGGGAGAATCCAGTCCATAAAGGCGATTGTAATAGTCCTCCAGCGCCTTTTTCGCCTGCGGTTCCAGGTTTTGTCCCTCGACCAAGCTTTGCGCGCTGATGCCACCTGGCGCGGAAGCCATCACGGTAAAGACCACGATGGTGATCCCCAGCAAGGTGGGGATCATCAACAGTAGACGCCTCAGAAGGTAAATATGCATTAATACAATCGCAGGCTATTGTTAGTCGCCGTACTTCTGCATTTCCAGCGGCACGTACCACTCCACCGGCACAAAACCCGAATTCAGTCCCAGTTGCGTCTGCTCAATGTTATGGATACGTTTATCGATAAAGGCCATGGTTTTACGGCGCATCAAAAAGGTATAGGGCTGATCATCATGCATAATCGCCTCCGTCTGTTGCCATAGCGGCATACGTTTTGCTTCGTCAACTGTCGCACGCGCTGCGTCGATCAATTTATCCAGTTCGGGGTTTTTATTGCCAACAAAATTATCACCACCATTATCAGTTTGACTACCATGAAACATCTGAAAGATATCGGTCTCGACACCACTCGACCAACCGAGGGTAATCGCATCAAAGTCACGTTTACCAAGCAGATCCAGCATCACCGACCACTCGGTAGGCTTGGGGTGCAGCAACACACCAGCACCGGCATAAAGGTCTTTCAGGAACAGCACAATGCGTTTGGTATCTTCGTTCCCCTGAAAATAGACCAGCCCAAACTCAAATGGTTCACCATTGGCGTCTTCCAGTACACCGTCACCATTACGGTCTTCATAGCCAACCTCTTTCAACAACGCCTTCGCCTTTTTCGGATTATAGTCGCGCGCGCCAAGTCCCTTGTTATGTTGATGGCTGCGAGGGTTAAAGGGGCTAATTGCCACCTCACCATATCCCAACATAATTTCGTCGATGATACGCTCACGATCTGTCAGGTAGGTCATCGCCTGACGCACGCGCTTATCGGCAAAGCGCGAGGGCTTATCGACACTGCCCTGGTTCCAGCCAATATAACTGTAACCAGCGGTCGGGCTCATGTATTCAACGTTTTGTGTGCGCGCACTCAACTCCGGATCATCCAGTAACGTTTTATATTCACGTGGGCGAGCACCATAGATATCGATCTCACCGTTACGAAAGGTGGTCAGGCGTGCGCTGTCATTTTCAATCACCTTCCATAACAGGCGATCAAATGCTGGCAAGATTGGCCCCCAATAACGCGGACTTCGTTCCAGCTCTACCATGCCCTGATCCGGCGTCCACCCCTTCGGGTCTTGCAGACGATAAGGGCCGGAGCCTAGCAACAGACCTTTCGACTGATTAAACGTTTCGGGTTCTTTTAAATAAGGCTCATAAAAGTGGCGCGCCATGATCGACATGCCGCCGGCCAGAGACAGCGCATTAAAATAGGGTTCTTTAAATTCGAATGCGACCGTATATGCATCAGGCGCGGTAACAGATTTCATCTTTTCGAAATAGGCGCGTGCCCGTGGTGCCGCGATGGTTTCGTTCATAATAAAATCGAAAGTAAAGACAACATCGTCACTGGTCAGCGGTTGACCATCAGAAAAGACAACATCCTTACGCAGTTTAAATATTAGTTTCAGACCATCGTCACTCACTTTCCATGAACGGGCAATCAGCCCCACCCACTCAAGCGTGTCAGGATCGCGCATCAACAACGACTCCATGACATAGCTCTGCACAATCGAGGCGTAAACATCGGAGGAGACCAGTGGCGTCATGGTTTTCAGGTTTAGGCCAAAGGCCTGCACATGCCAGTCACCTTCCTGATAATCAGGTTGATCAGCAGCCACTTTGGCGCGACGAAAAGCTTCAGGAATATCATCGCCAACAGGGGCTTGATCAGTTGCACTACTACCACTACCCCTTGCAATATTGACGCTACCATTTTGAATTCGCTTATCAACACCACGTACCAACGTGCGCAGTTCGCGCATACTATCGGCCTGCTCCTGCATCACACGCTCCATCTGCGCCATCTTGCTCCACTGGCGATCGACCATATACATCATCAACAAGATCATCACTGCCAGTAGCGAAAGAAAGATGAAATTTGAAAAATCTTTTACCGTAAAGCGCCGTTCCATATTATGCACCCGCCTTTTACCTAAATATGCCATCACGTAAGGTGTCCATTGCACTTAACTATCAAGTGCAGAACGGATTTATCTGCCCCCAAGAATAACGAGCTTCACTGCTTAGAACAAGTTTGCAGTGTTATTAGTCCCAAACAACACCCATCGCTGAAATCCATGACTATTTAAGCAAGTTTTAACGATACCCCTTCCCGTAACGCGCTTTTTTCGGTACCTTACTGGCTTATAATCGACAGTCTATAATACATAAGGTGTGATATGGGTTTTTTAGAAGGCAAAAGAGCATTGATCGTTGGTGTCGCCAGTAACCGATCAATTGCGTGGGGCGTCGCAAAAGCGATGAGAGAACAGGGTGCCGAGCTGGCATTTACCTACCAAAATGAAAAACTAAAAGGTCGGGTTGAAAAATTCGCTGCGGAACTCGATTCTGAAATTGTCGTACCTTGCGATGTCTCTAGCGACAAAGAGATTGAAGCGGTATTTGAGCACCTTGATAATTACTGGGATTACCTCGACATCATCATCCACTCCGTCGCCTTCGCACCTCGCGAAGAGTTAGAGGGGCCGTACCTAGACTGCGTGACTCGCGAAGGCTTCCGTACCGCGCATGAAATCAGCTCATACAGTTTTGCAGCACTAGCGAAAGCGGGCTGCAAAATGATGGAAGGGCGAGATGGTGCAATGCTAACCATGAGTTACCTCGGCGCGGTGCGCACCATCCCTAACTACAATGTAATGGGGCTTGCCAAGGCAAGTCTTGAAGCCAACGTACGCTATATGGCCGATGATCTTGGCCCTGACGGCATCCGCGTTAACGCGATCTCTGCGGGCCCAATCAAAACATTGGCTGCAGCAGGCATCAGTAACTTCCGTAAGTTTCTTGATTATGGCGAAAAGCACTCACCGCTGCGTCGTAACGTTACCATCCATGAGGTGGGTAATGTTGCTGCGTTTATCTGTTCGGATCTGGCATCCGGTATTACCGGCGAGATCACTTATGTCGACGCTGGCTATAACATTTTAGGAATTGGCCAGCTGTAGTGTCCTGAATTATATAAAGCGTACATTTAGACGAGGCATTTCTGACATTAAGAATCAATGAAACCAGACATAAGCGGCACCTGGTTAAATACCAGCCCTTAATTCAAAAGGAGACCTTTGCACATACAATGAGGGAGTTTATCGCTATAAATGACCGATTAAGTACGCTTTTAACGCCGCCAGAGGGCAAAAGAACCATCGTGCAAAGGCCTCAAAAGGGCTGAATCCGGGATCGATTGTGTCGCTACGTCGCTAAAAATTATTTGGCATCCATGCCAAAAGTGCATTCACTAACGCGACAACTGAGCACCAAAATCCCAGCCGTCCAGCGTCCGTCACGCCTTCGCTTCCATGACTACCAGCGGTTGGTATTTATCTTTTACTCCTATTCCGTATCGTTAACGATATTATTCAGGCACGAGTGATATATTAATTAAATGCAACTGATTGACTCATAAAGAAAATACATTCATTTGACGAAATACATTTTGTAACATGATCCTCGCCCCCTTCTTGAGACCAATAGGAGCCAGCAGGCAGCTCTACTTCATCACCTCCGGGAGTGGTATTGACCGCAACGCCAGCAATCACAACGGAATAGTACTCTCCGCTATGTGAATGAATATTGCTAACAAAGCCGGCTGGCATTTTAACGAATGTTCCGTGAGCACCGTTCTCTATATCACCGAAAGCTGAGGCCGTCTGTAATTCGGTGCCGTCCTGACCAGTTATGCCAGTAACACCATATGAAAGTTGAGTCACGTCAATATTCTCCGAAGAAGAGGTGGAAGATATCTCATTTGAATTGGCATCTTGAATATCAAATGGGATTGATTGACTCATAAAGAAAATACATTCATTTGACGAAATACATTTTGTAACATGATCCTCATTCCCTTCCTGTAACCAATAGGAGCCAACAGGCAGCCGTTTTTCCTCGCCACCAGGAGCGGTATTGACAGCGACGCCAGAAATCACAACCGCATAGTATGTTCCGGTATGTGTATGAAGACTACTGACAAAACCGGCTGGCATTTTAACGAATGTTCCATGGGCACTGCTCGCTATATCACTAAAAGCTGGGGCCGCTTGCAGTGTGCCAACACTACTGTCCTCACCGACTATGGCAGTATCGTCATATTCAAGTTGTGTCACAGGAATATTCTCCGAAGAAGAGCTGGAACTGGGAAGTGTATTATCCGGGTTATCCAGGTTAGGGTTATCATCTGATTCACCACATGCGCTTACAGAAATTGAAACTAATACAGCAACAACTATTGTATAAATTTTCATACTACTATTTCCTTACTGGTTATATAGATCATATCAATTCGACTCTATTCTATTCAGAATAAACTCCAGACCAAATGACAAAGAGCCATTTGTATTTCATTAAGTAGAGATAGCTAACACCCTTACATTTATTTTCATATCAAATTTTCTTCAATATCTATCCCCTTTCAAAAAGGCGGCACTACTACCATTTAAACAAGCGCTGCCACCCGTATCTGTTATTGATTGAGTCCTGTTAATTTCAGCCGGGTGGTTTTAACGTCGTGTTGCAATGACTTCAAGACACTCATCATTTGATCATGGTGAGCATTCCATTCAAGTACAATATTTGTATTAGTTGTTGCGGTGATAAATCGAAAACCCGAAACGGCAGCAAAGGTGAACTAACACCAGGAATCGATTATTAATTTATATAAAACAATATAGTACGTAATTATTTAATGAATAATATGTGGTGTGAAAAACCCTATATTGACGGACAAATCAGGTACAAAAAAAGTACTGAAGTATTCGGGTTTTTGACGTAAAATTAGTAATTATGAAAGGTTATGGACAATTTTGCCCCATTGCAAAGGCTTCAGAGGTGCTCGGCGAGCGATGGACTCACCTGGTGGTTCGTGAGCTTATGGTAGGTAGCGATACATTTAACGATTTACGCAAAGGGATCCCCTTAATGTCGCCATCGCTACTCTCTTCTCGACTTAAATCTTTAGAGAAAACAGGTATCGTAATAAGAAGTGAATCGAATGGACGCGTCAAATATCGACTCAGTGAAGCCGGTCACGAGTTAAAACCCATAATAATGCAACTGGGTGTGTGGGGGCATCGTTGGGTGCGAACGAACTATAGTAAAGACGACCTGGACCCTTCTTTATTGATGTGGGATATACATCGAACAATAGATACCAAGTTTTTTAAAAAAAATGATCGCACAGTATTAACGTTTGAATTTACAGATTACCCTAACGCAATGCGCTTTTGGTGGCTGGTTATCAAAAATGATGATGTAGATGTTTGTTTAAAGGATCCTGGTTACAACGTCGACCTCACACTTTCTACTGACTTGAAAACCATGACTAAAATATGGATGGGAGACACAAGTATGATGAAAGCCATGCGGGAAAAAACTTTTATTATGCAAGGTTCTACCATGTTAAAGAAATCGATTATTATTTGGCTAGGCAGTAGTTTTTTTGCGGATGTAAAAGCTGCGAAATAAAATGGCAACAGCTGACTCCACACCCAACTGCACTTTTCAGGTTTAAAGATAAAAGTGAGTCAAAGCCGAACCGCCCGGTTCGCACGAAGCCCTTCTATTTCACGGCTGATTTTCACCTATTGAGAAGCCAGCTCGCCTTTATTCTCTCCATCTCGGGGGCTCGCCAGCCGGCTTGCCCCTAGTCCCGGACAGGCTCCTAGAGGTTATCCGGGTATTCTCTAATCTCTGCCTGTGTTTTCAGGCTATCGACCAGAAATGCCCCTTCGCTCTGTGAACGCGAACGCAGCAATGTACTCTTCAGTGATTCACGTGCTGCCTCATCAACTTGCGAAAGATCACCTTCTTTAAGCTGATACAAGGCAATAATGCCATAGTCGCCATTCATAAGCTTAAGTCCCTTCCATTGCACTTCACCTTCTGCTGGCTTAGCCATGCGAAAGGCCGCCGTCAACAGCTCACGATTCATTGAACTATCCTTACGATTAATCAGCCCGGTTTTAGTCCACTCCGCCGAATTTTCAGCCGCAACCATCGTTGCATCAGCTCCTTCTTTAAGTTTCACTAACAACGAACCACCCAAGGAAGCAGTGGCATCTTTTGCAGTATGATCACGCAACAGTGCGATCACATCATCTCGCACCTCTTCAAGTGGACGATAAGATTCTGGCTGATGTTCATCCATGCGTATCACTACCATATGGTTTTCATCAATCTCCAGTGGTTCACTGTTGTTACCAGCCATCACCTCACTGCTAAATGCTGCTTTTCTTACCTTGGGATTGCTGGCAATACCATCACCACCATTCTGATCAAAAAAGCCTATTTTTTTCACCGTCAGTTCCATTTGATCAGCCGCAATAGCCAGTGAATCTGGATTTTCATAGGTCAGATTACTCAGTACTTCCAGTTGATCAAAAAGCACATCTTCTGCCTGCTGTTCGCGGAATGAAAGTTCGAGGTCATCACGAACTTCAGCAAACGCCTTAGTGCTATCTTCGCGGATCTCTTCAAGCTTAATAATATGAAAACCAAAGGGGGTTTTCACTAACTCACTCACATCACCGGCCTGCATTTCAAAGGTCACATCATCAAATGCAGTGACCATCATGCCGCGACCAAAAAAGCCTAAATCACCACCGTCAATCGCAGAACCTGCGTCATCAGAATTTTCTTTCGCTAGTGCCTCAAATGATTCACCCGCCTTCACTCTGACAAGCAGATCAGCCGCTTTAGTACGCGCAGCTTCAACATCGGCCTCGCTCGCATCTTCAGCCGCATTCACCAGAATGTGGCGTGCACGACGCTCTTCAGGCAACCCGAAGCTATCAATGCGATCTTCATACAGCTCTAATAGCGCCTCGTCATCCACCTCGACATCACCCAACAAGTCTTCCGAAGATAACGTTACATATTCAAGGCTAACCTTCTCAGGCACTGCAAAACGATCAATATTTTTATCGTAATGCGCCTTTATCTCTTCATCACTAAATTCTCTTGCATCATCGCCAGCCTTTTTAAGCGCTTCTGCTTTTAAAATAAGGTAACCGATCTCACGTGCCTGCTCCTGAACTTTTAACAAAGCATCCAGCTCATAGTCAGTCACAATCGCGAGGCCCATCACACCCGAGACAAATTGATTCGCCATCATCTCACGACGTACATTCGCTTCGAAGTCAGCAGGAGAAAGATTATTGCTTGCCAATAGATTATTGTAGAGTGCTGCGTCAAATACACCGTCAGTTTGAAAGTCTTCGCGCTCTGCGATGGCCTGTAACAACAGCTGGTCACCGACGTTAAAACCATTTTCATTCGCCGCCTGCGACATCACTTCAGTATTAACAATACGATCCAACGCACTGCGCTTAATTGAATCTTCATTCATAAAAGGTGAATCAAGATCGCCACCGACTAATGATTGACGAAAGCTACGCTCTCCCTGGTAAACACGGCGATACTCAAATTCAGGGATCGAAACGTCATTGACCTTTGCCACATAAACGTTTGAGTCAGTCTCGAAGTATTCATTCACGCCGACTAGCGCAAACGGGATAATAATCAGTATTACGATGACCCACGCAATAAAACCTTGCGCACGTTCACGAATAAGTCCAAGCATGATGTTCTCTCTGGGTTGTAATCAATTAGTTCAAACAATCAGCACATCATAATGACAAACGATGCACCCCGGTTAAAAATCGCTAGAAAATTATATCAGAACCAGAAACTAAAAAGGGCGTGCCTTTTGAGCACACCCTTATCAGATTTAACGTTGGCGGAGTGGACGGGACTCGAACCCGCGACCCCCGGCGTGACAGGCCGGTATTCTAACCAACTGAACTACCACTCCTAAAATGGTGGGTGCTGAGGGGATCGAACCCCCGACATCCGCCTTGTAAGGGCGACGCTCTCCCAGCTGAGCTAAGCACCCAAGAAGCAGGCTATTTTATTGTATCTTTAAGCGTCTTACCAGCTTTAAATACAGGTAATTTAGCTGCTTTTATATTAATTTCTTCTCCAGTTTGTGGGTTGCGCCCTTTTCTTGCGGCACGCTCACGAACAGAAAAAGTTCCGAAGCCGACTAGTGTGACGCTATCATCTTTTTTCAGCGCATTGCTCACTGCCGCGGTCATACCATCAATCGCACGGCCTGCTTCGGCCTTTGAAATATCTGCTGACTCGGCTACAGCGTCGATCAATTCTGCTTTATTCACTATTCATGCTCCCAATTAATTATCTGCAAAAAGGTGTTTCGAAAAACGTCTGGATTTTCTGCAGAGGTAGTCTTCAACGACGGTGCCTTTTATACATTTGCATCGCGACTCTGTCAAGCCGATCAACAAAAAACACTATAAAAAAAGGCTAAAACATAAAGGCCCTGCTCGCTGAAAGCGCGAGCAGGATACCGCAGGATGCGCCCTAATTACAAGGGCTTTTAAAGTTTTTTAATGGGGTCTGATCTGACCGCCCTTTTTTGATTTAGATCCCTTTTTACTTGCCGTAATTTCACCGTCACCATCTTTATCAACGATCGGCTCAGGCATATGTTGTAGCGCAGCTAGTAAAACCTCATCAATCCATTTCACAGGGCGAATATCAAGGTCTTTCTTAATGTTCGCAGGGATATCAACAAGATCACGCTTATTATCATCAGGAATCAATACTGTCTTGATCCCACCACGGTGGGCTGCAAGTAATTTCTCTTTCAGGCCGCCAATCGGCAACACTTCACCTCGCAGGGTGATTTCACCTGTCATTGCCACATCGGAACGCACAGGGATTCCTGTTAACGCTGAGACCAACGCAGTACACATACCACCACCTGCGCTTGGACCATCTTTAGGAATACCACCCTCAGGTACATGCACATGAATATCATTGGTTTGGTAAAAATCAGTATCAATACCCAACAAGTTCGCGCGACTACGTACAACAGTCATCGCCGCCTGAACTGACTCCTGCATCACGTCACCAATCTGGCCAGTGATCGTTAACTTACCTTTACCCGGCATCACAGTCCCTTCAATGGTCAACAGTTCACCACCAACTTCAGTCCACGCCAAACCAGTTACTTGCCCTACTTGATCATGCTCTTCTGCAAGACCAAAGCGGAAACGCTGCACACCAAGATATTTCGCAAGATTTCGTGAACCCACCACGACTTTCTTTTTGTTATCACTAAGTAGGATGCTTTTAACAACCTTACGACACACTTTTGAGATTTCGCGCTCCAGACCACGCACACCTGCTTCGCGGGTGTAGTAACGGACGATGTCACGAATCGCCCCTTCTGAAATACTGATTTCATCACTCTTCAAACCGTTATCTTTAATCTGCTTGGTCAACAAATAACGCTGTGCAATACTCACTTTTTCATCTTCCGTATATCCGGAAAGACGAATTACTTCCATCCGGTCAAGCAACGGGCCTGGAATGTTCATACTGTTTGCAGTACAGACAAACATCACATCCGAAAGATCATAATCAACTTCTAAATAGTGATCATTAAAAGTCGAGTTTTGCTCAGGGTCAAGTACCTCAAGCAGAGCCGAGGCCGGATCACCACGAAAATCGCTTGCCATCTTATCGATTTCATCCAGCAAAAAAAGTGGGTTTCGTGTTTCAACCTTAGCCAGGTTTTGAACAATTTTACCCGGCATAGAGCCGATATAAGTACGACGATGTCCACGAATCTCAGCTTCATCGCGCACACCACCTAATGCCATACGAACAAACTTACGATTGGTTGCACGCGCAATCGAACGACCCAATGAAGTTTTACCCACACCAGGGGGGCCGACCAAACAGAGAATCGGGCCCTTTAATTTATCAACACGCTGCTGTACGGCAAGATACTCAAGAATACGCTCTTTGACTTTCTCCAACCCAAAGTGATCAGCCTCAAGCACATCTTCAGCCTTTGTCAGCTGGCGACAAATCTTACTGCGCTTCTTCCACGGCACATTGGTAATCCAGTCGATGTAGTTACGCACCACGGCCGCCTCTGCAGACATAGGCGACATCATCTTTAACTTGTTAAGCTCGGCATCGGCTTTTTTCTTCGCCTCTTTCGACATGCCTGACTTTTCAATCTTCTGTGCCAATTCATCAAGCTCATTAGGGACATCATCCATATCACCCAACTCTTTCTGAATCGCCTTCATCTGCTCATTCAGGTAATACTCGCGCTGACTCTTCTCCATCTGACGCTTAACGCGACCACGGATACGCTTCTCAACCTGTAGCAGATCAATCTCAGATTCCATTAAGCTCATCAGGCGCTCAAGGCGAACACGCGCTTCAACCTGCTCTAGTAGCTCCTGGCGTTCTTCAACCTTCAGTGTCATGTGTGCGGCTATCGTGTCTGCCAGGCGACCAGCATCTTCAATCGACGCCAATGATGACAACACCTCTGGCGGCACTTTATTATTGAGTTTCACATATTGATCAAACTGTCCCAACACAGAACGGCTTAATACTTCGGCCTCACGCTCTGGCATCTCAGCCGCACGTAGCATCGAAATCTGCGCCACAAAATATTCCTGGGAGCCCATGAAGTGAACGGTACGTGCACGTTCTACCCCTTCAACCAATACTTTTACTGTGCCATCCGGGAGCTTTAACATCTGTAAGATGGTGGCAACTGTACCGATGCTGTAAATATCTTCTTCCTGCGGGTCATCAATGGATGCATTACGCTGCGATACAAGCATGACTTGTTTGTCACGCTCCATTGCAGCCTCTAAAGCCTTGATCGATTTATCTCGACCAACAAACAATGGAATCACCATATGAGGATACACAACCACGTCTCTTAGTGGTAAAACAGGGAGAATTGTTTGCTCTTCATCCACTTCCGTTAGCTCTTCATTCTTCGCCATGATAAGTCCTCATTTTTTTACGGGGTGTAGTGAGGCTACACACTCTCTCATTAAATTCATCGACATGTATGCGCCGTCCTTTACACCTAAATACATAACTTTATATAAGGATTGCTAACGAATTTTTCAAGGGGAACTATCTTTAACAGATGTAGGAACAATCACAGATTTATGCCGCCTAGATAGGCGGCATAATCGTTGTCAATCGTTTGTAGCGGAAGCCTGCTCCTGCTCATTACTGGCATAGATCATCAGCGGATCAGAATCAGCATTAATCACACCCTCATCAACAACCACTTTAGCCACGTTATCAATCGATGGCAGGTCATACATAGTATCGAGCAATACTTGCTCTATGATTGAACGCAATCCACGCGCACCTGTTTTACGTTCCATCGCCTTACGAGCCACAGCACTCAATGCGTCATCTCGAATTTCTAATTCACACCCTTCCATCTCAAAGAGCTTACCAAACTGCTTGGTAATCGCATTTTTAGGTTCAGTCAGAATCTTAACCAGTGAAGCTTCATCAAGCTCTTCCAGTGTTGCAATCACAGGTAAACGACCAACAAACTCAGGGATCAAGCCATATTTGACCAAATCTTCCGGCTCAACAGAATAGAGAACGTCGCCTACTGGTCGCTTGTCATCTTTGCTTTTCACTTCGGCAGAAAAACCGATGCCACCTTTTTCTGAACGGTCACGAATCACTTTATCCAGACCAGCAAATGCACCGCCACAGATAAACAGAATATTTGAAGTATCTACCTGGAGAAATTCTTGCTGTGGATGTTTACGCCCCCCTTGAGGTGGCACAGAAGCAACAGTCCCCTCAATCAATTTTAGTAATGCCTGCTGTACACCTTCACCGGACACATCACGCGTAATCGAAGGGTTATCCGACTTACGTGAAATTTTATCGATCTCATCAATATAGACAATGCCGCTCTGCGCCTTATCTACATCGTAATCACATTTCTGCAACAACTTCTGAATAATATTTTCGACATCCTCACCGACGTAACCCGCCTCAGTCAAGGTTGTTGCATCAGCGATGGTAAACGGCACATTAAGCAAACGAGCCAACGTTTCAGCCAGCAGTGTTTTACCGCAACCTGTTGGGCCAATGAGAAGGATATTACTTTTGGCCAATTCAACTTCGTCTTTCTTATCACCAACATCCTGACGCTTGTAGTGATTATAAACCGCAACCGCCAGTACTTTTTTGGCGCGCTTCTGACCGATTACATACTCATCTAAAATATCACTAATTTCATGCGGTGTCGGCAGCTTGGTACCTTGCATTGACGCTGATTTTTCCTGCACTTCTTCACGAATAATGTCATTGCAGAGCTCGACACACTCATCGCAAACAAAGACCGACGGGCCTGCAATTAGCTTACGCACTTCATGCTGACTCTTGCCGCAAAAAGAGCAATACAGTAACTTTTCGCCCTCTTCAGTTTTATCGTTGTCGTTGTCTTTATCATCGCTCATGACTAACTCCGCTACTTCATGATTATAGGGAACACGCTCCCTTTACCCGTTCTTCCGTCAATTTCGTTACATACAGAAATGCAACTATTATGCCGTGTTATCGTTTTTCCAGTACTGTGTCAATCAGGCCATACTCTACAGCCTCATCGCCTGACATAAAATTATCACGGTCAGTATCGGCCTGTACACGCTCAAGCTTTTGCCCGGTATGATTTACCATTACCTGGTTTAACTCATCTCGAATACGCAAAATTTCACGTGCGTGGATGTCAAAATCAGCTGCCTGCCCCTGAAAGCCGCCCAATGGCTGATGAATCATCATTCTAGAATGCGGCAAACAATAGCGCTTTCCTGCCGCGCCACCCGTCAGAAGCAGCGCACCCATGCTGGCAGCCTGGCCAATGCACATAGTGCTGACATCAGGCTTAATAAACTGCATGGTGTCATAAATTGCCATACCAGCGGTCACGGAACCACCCGGTGAATTAATATAGAGATGAATGTCCTTATCTGGATTTTCAGATTCCAGAAACAATAACTGCGCCACCACAAGGTTTGCCATGTGGTCTTCAACCTGCCCCACCAGAAAAATAACCCGCTCTTTAAGAAGTCTGGAGTAAATATCGTAGGCACGCTCGCCGCGCGAAGACTGCTCCACTACCATGGGAACCAGACTCATACTGGTATCTCCTGTTACCACCTGATCAATTATTCTATCGGTCATCACTCTACTATCCTTTAGTGCTTCCTGTTGCCAGGCAACTATTTGTCTTGTCTCGAAATATCCATGAACCTCTTAGACCTGGGTTACTCACTTTCCCGACCTTTTCATATCCTCGCAAAACAACAGAAAATCATCAAATTTCACCATGGTATGGCTTTAATATTCGGCTCGGGCGCTCCATTCATGAGCAATAAAACACAACTTTATCCGCGCTCCCAGAAAACCAGCCAATTCCTACCTTAATTGATTACTATTTAGTCACAGTTTCAATAAGATAGCAGTTTTAAGCCAATCAACACTATCCCTTCCTCTCTGCCACACACCTTGCGCCAGGAAGAGGCAGCTTTTCAATGACAAAATACGGGTTATTGCTTAGGGCGCTCCATCAATGCTTCAAAAGTCGTGACCTGATCTTTAACCTGAATTTGCTCCAAAACCCAGTCAACTACCATCGCTTCAAGCACAACAGACTCAATTTGACCTAGACGCTCACGCTCTGCGTAGTACCACTTAACCACTTCATCAGGCGTATCATAAGTGGATGCAACAGCCTCAACCGTTTCGCGAATCTTTTCAGGAGAAGCCTTAAGGTCATTAGACTTTACAATTTCAGAGATCAACAGGCTCAATGTCACACGACGACGCGCCTGGTCTTCGTACATTTTGCCGTCCATCATATCCAGCCCTTCGGCAGGTATGCCCTGCTTGCTCAGATTGGCTTTCATCTGGTTCATCAGCGCATTGATTTCATCATCAACCAGACTCTTAGGCAGCTCAAGTGAGTTCTTCTCAAACAGCATATCCATCACGGCCTGTTTGGTCTTGCCTTTAATCGCCTGATCCAGCTCATACTGCATGCTCTTGCTTAACTCGCCGCGCATATCTTCCAGACTCTCAATACCAAAATTCTTAGCGAACGTTTCATCGATTTCTGGCAGTTTTGCTTCAGAAACAGACTGAACAGTGACCGCAAACTCAGCCGCTTTTCCAGCAAGCTCAGTCGCTTGATATGTCTCGGGGAAAGTCACACTAACAGTGGCCTCTTCACCCTTTGAACGACCAACTAATTGATCTTCAAAACCTGGAATAAAAGTGCTGGAACCCAACACCAGAGTCACATTTTCACCCTCACCACCGGCAAACTTCTCACCATCAACAGAACCAACAAAATCAACAAGCAACTGGTCTTCTATTTTTGCAGCCCTTTCAACCTCTTCCCATTCAACACGCTGACGGCGCATTTTATCGATCATTCCGTCGACATCTGCTTCTGCGATTTCAGCGGCTGGCCGTTCAACACTCACCCCGTCAAATGATGCCAATTCAACTTCAGGAAAAACCTCAAAAGTTGCAGTAAATTCAATATTATCACTCTCAGCGACAGGCTTAGGCTCAAAAACAGGCATTCCAGCAGGCTGTAATTTCTCAGCCGTCAGCGCCTCATAAAAACTACTTCGAGTCACTTCATCCATCACTTCCTGACGCACTTTAGAACCATATTTGTTAGCAACAACCCTGGCTGGCACTTTACCTGGACGAAAGCCTGGCAAGTTCACAGTACGTGACAGAGATTGAAGACGCTTCTGCACCTCGAGATCAACACGTTCAGCAGGGACTGCTACCGTCATTTTACGTTCCAGCGCGCTAGTGGCCTCTACAGAAACTTGCATGTCATCTTTCCTCTAAATTTAACTAAAAATAATTCAATTACAATAAAACAGGTTATTAAGAAAGCCTCAAGTAAATACGAGATAAGGCAAAATCCAACGAACGGGCACTAATGAAACGCAGTTTACACGGACTAAATACGCATTTCGAGCCGAATTTGCTCTGATCCACTGACAAATAAACACGATACAATCGCTTTTGAGGTTTTTTTCAACAATCTGCTCAGTTACTCACAGCATTTGCCCATGCCCATGCCCGGCTATGACACAATCAAGGAGCAAACAAAACCTACTTCTGGTTTTACCATTAGTCTAAAGAGCAAGCAGATTAAGAGAGATTGAAATATGGTGCGAAAGGAGAGACTCGAACTCTCACGGGTTGCCCCACTGGTACCTAAAACCAGCGCGTATACCAATTTCGCCACTTTCGCAAAGTATGAACATATTACGATGTAATATGCTTGGCTAACAAAACACTTACCGCAGTATAGCCTTAAACTGCACATCTTTGAAACACCACACCAACCACTTAAATAGTGGTGGGCCGTGTAGGGATCGAACCTACGACCCGCTGATTAAGAGTCAGCTGCTCTACCAACTGAGCTAACGGCCCAAAAATGGGGTGAACGATGGGGCTCGAACCCACGACCACCGGAATCACAATCCGGGGCTCTACCAACTGAGCTACGCTCACCATAAATAAACCTTAATACAGAACCATAACTATAAATATGGCGCGCCTGGCAGGACTCGAACCTGCTACCCTCGGCTTAGAAGGCCGATGCTCTATCCGGATGAGCTACAGGCGCTTAAACCGCCAGGACGACCATCCGCAAGTCACATATAGGACAAGGGACAGACTTAACTAAATGGTCGGGGTAGAGAGATTCGAACTCCCGACATCCTGCTCCCAAAGCAGGCGCGCTACCAGGCTGCGCTATACCCCGTAAATTACTCTTAGTTTTAAAGCGTTATCGGTAACCTCACGACCATCGCCCCTCACAAGGCCGTGGATAATACGCGTGGTTTAGTCGAACGTCAATTCCATGACTCACTTTTCTTCATAATTTTATGTGAATTTTTTTCCATGCGATCCAAAAGGCTAGCAAACTAACCGCTGCCGCAAATAAAAATGTCCACGACGGCCCTAACCCTTCCCATGTATAGCCACTATAGAGACTACCAATTGCACCGCCCGCACCAAAACTCACACTACTATAGAGCGCCTGCCCTTTCCCCTGATGCCGACCTACAAAATATTGATGGATCAATGAAATCGCAACCGCATGAAATACGCCAAAACTAAAGGCATGTAGTAGTTGTGCAAATAACATCACCACCAGTGACTCCGCCCACCACGCCACCAACAACCAACGTACTGTTGTTAACGCCAATGCCACTAACAATAACCAGCGCAAACCAAAACGCGGAAAGAGGCGATGCATTATCAGAAAGGCGCCAATCTCGGCCACCACTCCTAATGCCCATAACATCCCGATCGTGTTGTTTGAGTAGCCGATATCATCAAGGTAAATCGTAAAAAATGTGTAATAAGGGCCATGCCCCACCTGCACTAAAAAACAGATCAGCAGCAACGACACCACAATCGGTTGTCGCAATACATTGCGCAGCGGCTCATGATCAAGCGGCAGATGGCCCACCGCATGCTCCGGCACAACCAAACTACTCAACCAAATCGCAACAAACAACATCACCAGCACCAGTGGTAACAAATCTACCCCGTGCGCCTCCAACAGCTGCCCGACCAGCACCACCACGACAATAAAGCCCACTGAGCCCCACAACCGAATACTGCTATAGCGATGGGTACTATCACCAAGATAACTCATCGTCGTCGCCTCAAATTGCGGCAACGTCGCATTCCAGAAGAAACTAAAGAGACAGATCACAAACGCCATCCACCAATAGGAAACACCAAGAAAAACCCCGCCAAAGGCAACCACCGAAAGCAGCGAACCGAGGCGCACAATCATCATCCGTCGGCCAGAGTGATCAGCAATCCAGCCCCAGATATTGGGGGCGACAATCTTGGTCGCCATCAAAATCGCAATCAGCTCACCAATTTCACGCGCGCCAAAACCAAGCGATTGTAGATACAACCCCCAGTAAGGCAGCAGCGCCCCGAGGGCCGCAAAATAGAAAAAATAGAAGCCGGAGAGACGCCAGTACGGCGTCGCTTCATCAGGCCTTGACATTAAAACTGAGCAGGAATAACAGGGGTTTCCGATTGCACATCAGCATTCTGTGCGCGATGGCGCAGCATATGATCCATCAACACAATCGCCAGCATCGCTTCAGCAATCGGCGTGGCGCGGATGCCGACACAAGGGTCATGTCGCCCCTTGGTGATCACTTCCATCGGCTCACCATTGATATCCACACTCTTGCCCGGCAGACGCAGACTAGAGGTCGCCTTCAATGCAATACTTGCGCGAATATGCTGGCCACTGGAGATACCGCCCAGCACACCACCCGCGTGATTGGTTAGAAAACCTTCCGGCGTAATTTCATCACGATGCACCGTACCCTTCTGTTCTACACAATCAAAGCCGGCACCAATTTCAACACCCTTTACTGCATTTATGCTCATCAAGGCGTGCGCAATATCTGCATCGAGGCGATCAAAGACCGGCTCACCCCAGCCCGGCGGCACACCTTCGGCAACCACGTTAATCCGTGCGCCAATCGAGTTACCCTCTTTACGCAGCGCATCCATGTACTTTTCAAGCACCTCTACCTTAGTGGCATCCGGGCAAAAAAATGCGTTGTTACTCACCTCGTCCCAGTCCAGCGCTTCCGCCTTAATCGGCCCAAGCTGCGCCATATAACCCCGAATAGTGATACCGTAACGCACCTTCAAATACTTTTTCGCGATCACACCCGCCGCCACGCGCATCGCCGTTTCACGCGCAGACGAACGGCCGCCACCACGATAATCGCGTATGCCGTATTTCTGCTGATAGGTGTAGTCGGCGTGACCAGGACGAAAACTATTCATAATGTTAGAGTAGTCTTTCGAACGCTGATCGGTGTTTTCGATGATCAGGCCAATCGGTGTACCGGTGGTCTTACCCTCAAATACACCTGAAAGAATCTTGGCCTCGTCGGCCTCACGCCGCTGCGTGGTATGGCGCGAGGTACCCGGTTTACGCCGATCGAGATCAAACTGCAGATCTGCAACGTCCAGCTCAAGCCCCGGCGGACAGCCGTCAACGATGCAACCGATTGCGGGCCCATGACTCTCACCAAAAGAGGTGACCGTAAAAAGTTTTCCAAATGAATTTCCTGACATGAGCAATATTGTAGCGGAAATTAGACCGCCACGTCTTCTCCTACTTCACTCGCCTCAGGTTGTCCAGTTGAAGGAGGCCACTTCAGTGCGCCAAGCGCTTACGCGGACTTTCGTGATCCAACTGAGGTTTCTAGGTTTAAACCCAGATCACCCTGGAGACTTAATCACCTCTGCTTTATAATCACCGCTACTATCAAAAAAAGCCCCTAGCATCTGATGTCAAATCCTATCAGCCAGGCAGAGAGTGAGCGCCTTCTAAAACTGGCAACACGCGCCTCGGTGACCACCGCAATTATTCTGATCATTGCCAAACTTGCCGCTTACTGGCAAACCGATTCGGTGAGTATTCTCGCTTCGCTGGTCGACTCATTAATGGATGCTGCCGCCTCGATCATCAACCTGCTGGCAGTCGCCTATGCGCTAGCCCCACCCGATGAAGAACACCGTTTTGGCCATGGTAAAGCCGAATCATTAGCAGGCATGGCACAGGCAACTTTTATTGCCGGATCAGGGCTATTTCTGATTGTGGAAGCGATCCAGCGCCTGATTAATCCACAACCGATTGAGGCCTTTAGCATGGGCATGAGTGTGATGATTTTTTCGATCATCGCCACCCTTATCCTACTCGCCGTTCAACGCCACGTAATCGCCAGAACCAATTCCACTGCAATTCGTGCTGATGCCCTACACTATAAAACGGATCTATTAACCAACGCCGCAATCATCATCGCATTACTCCTGTCGCAGTTTGGCTGGTTCGGTATAGATCCACTCTTCGCGCTCGCAATTGCCGCCTACATTCTCTACAGCTCATGGGAAATCGGCAGTGAAGCGGTTCATGATCTGCTAGATCGCGAACTACCCGAAGAGAAACGCCAGCAGATCATCGAAATCGCAAAAAGCCATCCCGCAGTCCACGGCATGCATGATCTGCGTACTCGCCTTTCAGGGCGCACGGAGTTTATTCAAATGCATATCGAACTGGATGATCACCTACCCTTGATCACAGCACATGAGATCGCAGACCAAGTAGAGGGTGAAATCATCAAGGCAATCCCAACCGCCGATGTGGTGATTCACCTTGATCCCGCGAGTGCGGTCGATTTGGAGACGCTGCCACTGTTTAAGCGCAGTGATTAAGGCCAAAGGAGTAAGAGGACGACTGCTCAATGTCACTTTAAGCGCGCTTCCAGTCCCTCGTTAGCCCCATCATTTGATCATATTGATATCCTGCATAGGGATAAATTTTATTTTCAAAAATGCCTCTATTTCATTTCGTTTAACAATTTTTGCCGGGCTATCGCCGTGATTGCGAAATAAAAGCGAGTTTTTTTAACGACCACGTAAAAACAATTTATCAAGCTCGGTCATGCTCATTTGCGTCCACGTTGGTCGCCCGTGGTTACACTGCCCACTGCGTTCAGTGCGTTCCATATCCCGCAGTAAAGCATTCATTTCAGGCAATGTCAGAGTGCGGTTTGCACGCACAGCGCCGTGACATGCCATCGTCGCCAGCACCTCGTTCAGGCACTCCTGCACCCGTACACTTTGACCATAGGTATTGATATCCGATAGCACGTCACGCACCAGCGTTTCGATATCGGCACTGCTCAATAATGTTGGCACCTCACGTACCACAATCGTTTCAGGTGCTATGCGTTGAATATCAAAACCCAATGAGGCAAAGACTTCGCTAAACTCTTCCGCTAGCGCAGCCTCTTTTTGATTCACCGCGATCGACAGTGGCACCAACAGCGGTTGAGACTTGATGCCGCCATCACCAAAGGTCTGCTTCATCCACTCATACGTGATCCGTTCATGTGCTGCATGCATATCGACCAATATTAGCCCCGCCTCATTTTGGGCCAAAATATAGATCCCATGCAGCTGCGCTACGGCAAAACCTAGCGGCGGCACTGCCGAGACACCGGCATCAGGGCCACTATCCACCATCGGCTGCGCCACCGTGCTCTCAGCAAGCACTTTATAGGCATCATTCAATTGTTCATTAACACCCAGCGAGATGTTTGACTGTCGCGTATAGGTCGCAGCGCCACCACCAAAACTCGCCACTGGTTGCGGGGTTGTTAACGGCATCACGGTAGCCTCCTGCTGAGGCCGGGTGGTAGCGCCCATCGTAGGCATCGACTGCGCAGTCAATTGCCCTGTTAATTGCTCGGCCAAGCCTCCGTTTTCTACATCACCCGGCCGAACATCCGCTAGTGAGCGGTGAATTGCACGAAAAATAAAGTCGTGTGCCAACCGCCCTTCACGAAAACGCACTTCATGCTTAGTGGGGTGGACATTGACATCCACCTGCTCAGGTGCCATTTCAAGATTCAGCACAAAAGCAGGCTGACGTCCATGATAAAGCACGTCTCGATAGGCCTGACGAATCGCATGACTCACAAGCTTGTCGCGAATCACGCGGCCATTGACAAAGAAATACTGCATATCCGCCTGGCTGCGTGAAAATGCCGGTAACGCTATCCAGCCCCATAACCGCAGACCGGCAGCCTCATACTCAATCGCCAGCGCATTCTCTCTAAACGGCTGACCACAGATCGCCTCAACCCGCTCAATGTATTGCTCAGTGTTCGTTATCGGGCGCAGCGATAATACCACGCGCTGATTGTGTTTCAGTTGAAAACCAATACCAAAATGGCTTAAAGCAATCCGTTTGACCACCTCTTCGAGATGCCCAAACTCTGTCTTCTCTTTACGCAGAAATTTACGCCGCGCGGGGGTATTAAAAAAGAGGTCTCGAATCTCAACCGTGGTGCCCAGCGGGTGCGCACAAGGCGCGGCATCCTCCTCCGGCGCATATCCTTCACTACTGACACGCCAGCCGCTCTCATCACTCTGTTGCCTTGATGCCAGGCTCATCCTCGCAATAGAGGCGATACTGGGTAGCGCTTCACCTCTAAAGCCAAGCGTGACGATGCCATCAAGGTCATCCGCATCGATAATTTTACTAGTCGCATGTCGGTTTAGCGCCAAGATTAGATCCTCGCGATGAATACCGACACCATTATCCCGTACACGAATCAGGCGTGCGCCGCCCTGTTCAACTTCGATCTCTACCTGAGTCGCACCCGCATCCAGGCTGTTTTCGAGCAACTCCTTTACCACCGAAGCCGGGCGTTCAACCACCTCACCCGCTGCAATCTGGTTTGCCAGCTGGGAGGATAGATGATGGATACGCTGAGCAGGTGCATTTTGCGGCTCAGGAGCAGAATTAGAGTTGGACATCAGTACTTTCACCACGTTTTCATTGACGTCATTATAAACAAATCACCCAGAAAATACTGGGGCCTTCCCTATTGATTTTTCTGAATATTCTATGTAATTCACTAAGCATCAATAAACTAGAAACCATTTAATTAACCGGGAATTAGCCCCACTTACATACTCAGATTTTATCATTTTAGGGCGATAAAGAGGTAATAATCGAGGGCAATAAGCCCATTTATCAAGCCACTACTGATGAGCAATATTCAAATTGTCGCTGTAGTTACGATCTGACAAACAGAGAAGTGAGCAACCACAATGAGCCGCACCACTCGAATTTTACTGGTCGATGATGACCGCACATGCCTACGCATGCTAAAAAAGATTCTTGCACCGATGCAGAATTGCGAAATAGATACCTTTACCTCCGCCAATATCGCGCTTGAAAAAGCAATTCAAGCTGAATACGACATTGTGATATCTGATTATATGATGCCTGAAATGGACGGCATCACCTTCCTTAAAAAATACATGAAATCTCAACCACGTACATCCCGTATCATTCTCAGTAGCTATTGCACTAAAGAGTCACTCTACGGTGCAGTCAATGAAGCGCAAGTGATGCGGTATGTTGAAAAGCCCTGTGATGCACACGCCTTGCGCTCAATCATTGGGCAGGTAATCAAAGAGAGAGCACACGTGCAACCTGTCGTATCGCGCACCAGGGAAATGCTAAGCATGATTCAGAGCCAGGAACAGGTCATTGCGCATCAGGCAAAAGAGATAGACAGACTTAAATGTTCTGTCGCTTAACTATAAGCGGAAAACTCTCTATAAAGCCCTCCCTCTAGTCCGGCCTAGCCATCGCCAAAAGCTGGGATTTTTAGCACCTGACCAATTCTCACCCTGTCACCAGACAATTTATTTTCTGAACGAATACTCGAGATACTGACGTGGTACCGTTGAGCGATCTCCGAAAGCGTATCACCACTGGCGATCACATGCTGGCGGGCTTTGATCGCATAAAGTGTTCCAGGCGGGGCATTCTTGGTGAAGTATTCACGCACACCATTCAGCAAGGCCTTAGCCAATACATTCTGATGTCTTTTATTTCTCAGCTTCTTCTCTTCAGTCGGATTTGAAATAAAGGCCGCTTCAACCAGTACTGATGGGATATCAGGCGATTTCAGCACAGCGAATGCTGCTTGCTGCACCTCCTTTTTATGCAGTTTACCCAAGGGTTTCAGCTCCTGCAGCATCTCTCTGCCCGCTTCATAACTTGCCTGCTTAGTTGCTGTCTGCGAAAGATCAAGCAGTACACGCGCCAACATATTATCTTTATCATCCAGACTGACACCACCAATCAGGTCTGATGCATTTTCTTTTTCTGCTAACCATCGGGCAGCCTCATTAGAGGCCCCGTTTTCAGATAAAATGTACACAGATGAACCATAAACCCTCTTATCCTTAAAGGCATCGGCATGAATAGAGATAAACATATCTGCACGGTTATCACGTGCCTTTTGGGTGCGTTGTCGCAGACTCAAAAAATAATCGCCATCACGAATCAACAAAGGCCGCATCCCTTTCTCTTTCTTGATTAACGCAGCCAGTTTTTTCGCGATAGCAAAGACAACATCTTTTTCATGTGTGCCACGTGGCCCTAACGCACCAGGGTCTTCACCACCGTGGCCAGCATCAATGGCAATAATAAGGTCTCGAAGCTTAGGCTCAACACGCTGAGTGCGCGCTTTTGCACTGTTTTTTGACGCTGCTTGCTTACCAGCAGCGACCTCTGGCTCATTTTTTTGACGCCCACCATGCAACAGATCAACCACCAGACGGTGTCCATATTTCTTATAAGGTTTGAGCAGAAAGCTTTTGAATTTGGTTTTATCATGCAGATCGAGCACCACCCGCAGATCTTTATTGGGGCGCACGGCACTGCGAATATTTTTCAGGATAATATCCTCGCCGGCGGGCTTAACCATCTTGCTGGTCAGACGAGTATTTTTGAAATCGATCACTAAGCGAGGCGGATTCAGGAGTTTAAACACCTTATATTTAGCGCTAGCGCTACTAACATCGAATACCACCCGGGTGTTATCTGGCGCTTGCCAGGTGCGCACACCATCGACCTGAGTGCTCGCTGCAGAGCATACCCACGGTAGCGCTAACAAGAATATGAGACTAAGTTTTTTTATCACTCTTGTGACCTGCTGTTCCTATACACAAATACTTTTAATACACCAAAGCGTAAATTGCAATATTTTTAACAAGATAGCCCGCATAGTTACTTTCAAATATTACCCAATCAAATACCACCAGCGACCAAGATCACTTCATCTGCTGGATAATTTTACGTCCTTTTTCACTACCGGCACAAGCTGACACCTCACGCTCGCTTCCACTATAAGACAATGTTAATTCAATATCGGCCTTTCCAATCACACCCGCGCCACATTCAGGCCACTCCACCAGACACAACATCTCTTCAGAAAAATAATCTCGTATCCCCATATATTCAAGCTCCTCTGGATCACCAAGGCGATACAGATCAAAGTGATGCACCAGGCCGTCGGTTAATAGGTATGACTCCACCAGGGTGTAAGTCGGACTTTTAACCGTACCAACATGACCACGCACATGCAAAAACCCTCGAACCCATGTCGTCTTGCCCGCGCCTAAAGGCCCATGTAAAAACACCACGCCACCGCCATTAATAACAGAGGCAAAAGTTGCGCCAAGCGCCCCCATCTCCTCAGCTGTAGCAACAAGCCAGGTTTTTTCTATTTCAGCCACCATCAAGGCCCATTCACTAATCTGCGCAGATGCGGCATCAAATCACTCGCCAGCAGACCTCGCTCACCCGCTACTGCGGCACGATCAGCGGCACTCGCATGCAGCCATACGCCAAATTTTGCCGCGTCGGCCAGGCTCAATCCTTGTGCAATCAGGGCAGAGATAACGCCCGTTAGCACATCCCCCATACCACCACTGGCCATGCCAGGATTACCCACATCACACAGCGAAACTGCACCATCCTGATCGACCACCAGTGTACCGACCCCCTTCAATACCACGACCCCACCATATTGCTGCTGCAATGCATCTACAGCACAAAAGCGATCCACCTGTATCTGGCTCGTCGACATACTTAACAGACGCGCTGCCTCTCCCGGATGCGGCGTCAGCACCCAGTCATCACGCATAAGCGGCTCGACTGCCAGCAGGTTTAACGCGTCGGCATCGACCACCAGCGGCGCATTGCTCATCAGCACCGCATCGAGCATTACCATTCCCCATGCCGAGGTACTCAGCCCCGGCCCGATCGCAATCACGTCAGCACTGTTCATCAACGGACGAAGCGCAGCACCGTCCGCCACCGCATGCACCATCAATTCAGGTCGCGACTGATTGAGTACCGCCGCGTGCTCACGCGCTGTAGCGATCGAAACCCGCCCCGCTCCACAACGTAGCGCGGCCTCACCTGCCAACTGAATGGCACCACTCATTCCCGGCGCACCACCAATCAATAACAGATGGCCAAAGTCGCCCTTATGGGCTGAACGTATCCGGCGTGGCAACAACGCCGAAAGCTGGCCTGAATCAATACGGCTCGCTGCAGGTGATACCTTTTCATATACCGCCTGCGGAACGTCGAGGTCGTCAAACAAAATCTCACCGCAGTACTCTGGCCCATCTGCCGTTAACAGCCCCGGCTTCAAACCAATAAAGCTGATGGTTGCCTCGGCCCGCACCACAACGCCCATCGCTGCACCGCTATCAGCATTCAAGCCCGATGGCATATCAATTGACAGCACCGGAGCAGACGCCGCATTAAGCGTCACAATCGCATCCCGCCAACGTCCTGCTACATCACGATCAAGTCCTGTGCCGAAAATAGCATCAACAACCACATCAGCCTCATCCAGTAACCCAGGTGTCATTGGCTGCCCTTCAATATCCACAGCAACCATCGACTCATACGCAAGCTTTGCATTACCTTTCAGCGAATTAACCTCCACTAGCAGTACAACGGAGACCTCAAGCCCAGCCGCCTGCGCCAGCCGCGCAACCACAAAACCATCGCCACCATTATTGCCGCCACCGCAAACAACAATAACGCGCCGCGCCGCTGACCAACGTGCGCACAATGCAGCAAAGGCCACCTCACCGGCACGCGCCATCAACTCAATGCCGGGAATGGAAAACACTTCGATTGCGATGCGATCAAGCTCGCGCACATCGGCGGCGCGATACAATGTATGTGGTAACGAACTCATACGCGCTATCATAGCGCTTATGCAAGACGCAAAAAACCCACCAGTCACTTTATCCGCCGAAGCACTCGCTGAACTGGCCAACAAGATTCGCGCCTGGAGCAAGGCGCTCGGTTTTGAAGCAATGAGCATCAGTGATACCGACCTGACCGAGGATGAGACACATCTACTCAACTGGCTCGATTCAGGCCACCACGGTGAGATGGAGTACATGGCACGCCACGGCACCAAACGCAGTCGTCCTGCTGAACTGGAGCCCGGTACGTTGCGCGTGATCTCGGTGCGGATGGATTATCTGGTCAATGACCAACATCAGGCAGAGGATTGCCTCAATGACCCAACACTCGGCTACATCTCACGTTATGCGATGGGGCGCGACTACCACAAGGTGCTGCGCCAACGGCTGCAAAAACTCGCGACTAGGATAGAAGAAGCGGTCGGGCCATTCTCTTATCGTGCCTTTACCGATAGCGCACCGGTGCTCGAAAAAGCGCTAGCACAGAAATCAGGCATGGGGTGGATCGGCAAACACACCAACCTGATCAACCAGAAGGCAGGCTCATGGTTTTTCCTCGGTGAACTCTATACCGACCTGCCACTGCCGATCGACCCACCCGGCCAGAATCACTGCGGCACCTGCAACGCCTGCATTGATGTTTGCCCCACCGCCGCGATCATCGCACCCTACAAACTCGATGCACGCCGCTGTATTTCATACCTCACCATCGAACTACACGGCAGCATTCCGCTGGAATTTAGACCACTGATCGGCAACCGAATTTATGGCTGCGATGACTGCCAGCTGTTTTGCCCGTGGAACCGCTTTGCACAACTAACACGTGAACAAGACTTTCAGGTGCGTCACCAACTCGATAGCAGCACGTTGATTGAACTATTTGAGTGGAATGAACAGCAGTTTCTCGACAATACCGCAGGCTCTGCAATTCGTCGTATCGGGCATGAGCGCTGGTTGCGTAACATTGCCGTTGCGCTGGGCAATGCACCGACACAGCCAAAGGTCATCGCGTCACTAAAACTGCGCCATGATGACGCTTCAGAGATGGTACGTGAACATATTGAATGGGCGCTAGAACAGCACCCCACAACAATCGACTTAAACTAGCTACCAAACACCTCACCATCCCAGAACGAGAAGGTGATCTCTTTGGCATTACCCTCACCAATATCGATAGTCTCCAGCACTTCATCCGTCGCACCATCGAGCACAGTCAACGTGCCATCGGTCGGATTAGGGATAAAGAGACGATCTGGCCCATCATTCGAGGCGATATAAGCAAGCGGGCGTCGTCCACAATCGGCAACACCCACCTTTACCTCTTTAACCAGTTTAATCTCAGGCAGCGCCGAGGTGTCATAGACCTGCAACAGGTCCATCTTAATATTGTCGCGCTGCGTCCCCTTACCCGTTGCAGCAGTCGTCACATACAACTTGCTGCCATCGCGGTTAAAACGGTAAGTACTCGGATAGATATCAGGTAGATCAAGCACCGCCTCGGTATTGCCACTTATCACATCGACCACCGAAAGTCGCCCCATCACATGCTCCGGGTCCGTTTTGCGATCCGCCCCTTTACCAATCAGGTAACGACCATCGGCACTCAACAGCAGGTTACTGCTCTTTTTCATCTGCAGGCGCGAACCAATCTCAAGCGACACAGGATCAATCACCACAATCGAGGCGTAACCGTTATTAAGGCTATAGATCTTACCGGTCAACGGTGAAAAGGCCATGCCGTGTGGAAATGCATTATTCGGTGTACAGTGCTCACCACTCTTCTCTTTGTCTACCTCACACAGATCGATGACCTTAATCACCTGTAGATAATGTTCTGCATCCGCCGGGTCATTCCCCAGCACCACAATATTGCCATCCAGTAGATTACTGACAAAGGCATACTTTGGAATGAATGCATCGGTTTCCGTTGGCGCAGAAAAAGCGACCACGTGATGGCCGCGCCCAAGGCAGATCATCTTAACAATTTCAGCACTCTCACCATTGTTGCGCACCACCAACATCGGTGCACCACCCGTCGGACAGGCCTGACGATCTTCGCCGCTCTCTTTGTCGCCATCGTAAGAGTACCAATGGGTGTCGTCACCAAAGTGTGGGTAGGCGTACGGCACATAGGCTTCCGCCAGAAAAGTGTCGTGATGTTTAATCGCCTGGCTGTTGGCATCCATCTGAATCGCAGCACCATCAGCAGCAACGCCAATAAACACCTGCTCGCGCTCACTGTTGTCAGCACTCACCAACGGAATTTTATTAACCGTTGTCTTTTCGCCATCATGGCTCACTGAAACAACAGCGCCCGCGCTGCCCATATTGATATGCATGGAGATATTCCATGCCTGCGAAGCACTGCTCATTCGCTACTCTCCTAAATTAAACAGATAAATAGAGGCCTTGCACGATTGTTCTTTTACCCTCTGGCGGCGTTAAAAGCGTACTCAATCGGTCATTTATAGTTATAAACTCCCTCATTCCGTGCGCTTTTGCCTCGCCTAAAGCGCCTACTGTTGGTGCCAGCGAACAAAATCACTGCTCGTGCAAAGGCCTCAAATAATTTTAAATATCAATGATGACTACGGCAATTGAATAAAGTGCTCGCGATAATGTTTTAATTCATTGATTGAGTCACGAATATCATCCATTGCCAGGTGTGACGACTCTTTGCGAAACCCTTTATAGACCTCTGGTGACCAACGACGCGACAACTCCTTCAGAGTGCTGACATCAAGGTTGCGGTAATGGAAATAGGCCTCCAGCTCCGGCATCAGGCGATACATAAAACGGCGATCCTGGCAGATGCTATTGCCACACATCGGTGATTTACCAGCAGGGACATGTTTCTGAATAAAGTCTAGCGTTTCACGCGCCGCTTCAAGCGTTGTAATTCTACTTTCACGCACACGATCAACCAGCCCTGATCTTCCGTGTTGACTCGTATTCCACTCATCCATGCCGTTTAATATCTCATCACTCTGATGAATCGCAAATATCGGCCCCTCTTCAAGCACATTCAGTTCACTATCAGTAACGATCGTAGCGATCTCAATGATACAATCCTGCTCTGGAAGCAGCCCTGTCATCTCAAGATCAAGCCAAACGAGGTTATTCGGACTTTGCGGCATAGTGGTAGACTCTTCCCAAGTTAACTAATTAGAAAATTATTGGCAATTTTAACGCGCATTGTATCAGAGTACCATGTGCATCGTTTAACTGGACTGGATAACGGAATCAAAGCTAAATGAACACATTTTCAGTGGTATTTATTTTTATGGCAACACTCACCCTGGGCCTACAGCTGTGGCTTGGCATGCGCCAAAATGGCTGCGTAGCGGGCCATCGCAACGCTGTTCCCTCACCGTTCGATAGCAAGATTTCGCTCAACGCGCACCAAAAGGCTGCCGACTACACCACCACCAATATCAACCTTGAAATGGTTGACTTGATTGTCGCTACCCTACTGCTGTTTTGCTGGACAATCGGCGGCGGACTTAACCTACTTGACAGTGCCTGGCTGGCACTTGAGCTGTCACCGCTCACTACCGGTGTAGCGGTATTGATCAGCGCCGCTGTGATTGGCAGCCTGCTGGACCTGCCAATCTCTGCCTACAAAACCTTCGTCATCGAAGAGCGCTTTGGTTTTAACAAAATCACGCCAAAGCTTTTTATTACCGACACCCTGAAAACAACCGTGATTACCATGGCCTTTGGCATTCCGCTCGCGTGGGTCGTCTTATGGCTGATGCAGCAATCAGGCAGCCTGTGGTGGCTCTACGTCTGGCTTGTATGGATGGGCTTTATCTTCTTTATGATGTGGGCCTACCCGGCGTTCATCTCCCCCATCTTCAACAAATTTAAGCCACTGGAAGATCAAGCGCTCAAACAACGGATTGAAGCGCTAATGCAGAAGACCGGTTTCAGCAGCAACGGCATCTTTGTGATGGATGGCTCGCGTCGTTCTGGCCATGGCAATGCCTACTTCACCGGCCTCGGCACCAACAAGCGCATCGTCTTTTATGACACGTTGATCGAATCACTTTCACCAGAAGAGATCGAAGCAGTGCTCGCCCACGAACTGGGGCACTTTAAACATGGCCATATCAAAAAACGCCTGATTTCCACTGCTGCGATGAGCCTTGCAGGCCTGGCGCTGCTCGGCTGGCTGATCAATCAGCAGTGGTTTTTTTCCGGGCTCGGTATTGAGACCCCATCAACCCACACCGCATTAATGCTATTCATGTTAGTGCTGCCTGTCTTTACCTTTTTCATTGGCCCTGTCATGTCACATGTATCACGCAAACATGAGTTTGAGGCCGATGATTTTGCGGCAGAGCATGCCAATGCCAGTGCATTAATTACTGCACTAGTGAAGATGTATGAAGAGAACGCAGCGACACTAACACCAGACAGCCTCTACTCTGCATTCCATGACTCACATCCCCCGGCACCCATCCGGATTGCGCATCTATCCAGAGAGAGGAACTAGCCGGACGCAAAACTGGTATCCAACAATGACAGAGAGAGACACACAATGATCACTTTTCCAGCTGAATATAATGGACTGGTGATCGCACGCTATAGTAATTTCTATGCGGTTGAAGGAGAAGACGGCAAGATTACGCAGTGCGTCAGCCGCAAAAAACTATTGCCACTCTGCGGTGATTTTGTCACCTGGGAAGTAAGTGGTGATAGCGGTGTTATCACCTCCCTAATGGCTCGTCGTGGCGTCCTAACTCGCCCCGACCGGCGTGGCCAACCAAAAGAGACTGCCGCCAATATTGATCAGCTAATCATCGTCAACGCGCTACCCGATGTTGGCGATGAAGCTGAAAACTATGAATTCAACATGGCACTAACAGACCGCTATATCGTCGCCACAGAACTTCTCGGAGCCACGCCACTGATCTTGCTAAACAAGTGTGACCTTGCCTCGCCGGAGACAGTCGAGCGGATGGAGCAAGCAGTAAAGATCTACCAGGACATTGGTTACACCACAATCCTGGCAAGTACCAAAGCAGCAATCGGCATCGACGCTCTAAACGCGCAACTGCGCGATAAGACCAGCATCTTCGTTGGTGAGTCCGGCGCGGGAAAATCATCGCTCATCAATGCCATCATGCCAGAACTGGCAATCCGCACCAATGAAGTATCCGCACATTCAGGCCTCGGCAAACACACCACTACCACCACCGTGCTCTATCACTTGACACAAGGCGGACACCTGATTGATTCGCCAGGCGTGCGTGAATTTGGATTATGGAAAGTAGAGCCGGATCAGCTGGCAAAAGGCTACAAAGAATTTGAACCCTACCTGGGCGAATGTCGCTTCAGAAATTGCAGTCACCGCCACAATGCAGGCTGTGCAATTGAGGCAGCAGCAGAGGCAGGTAAAATCAGCTCAGAACGAATGGCAAGCTACCATCAGATCTATAACGACTTGAATAGTAGCGACTAAGAACTCATCCCCACTGGTTGCGGAACAGGAACTGGGCTCGGCTGCTCAACAATCTTAATCGATTTAAATGATGCAGCAAGCTCATCACGATTAACCAGCACATCCGCCAACGTATAGCTATCCAACACACTAAGAAAGTTGCGGCTCGCCTCTTTGAGCGCGCCCTTCAATGCACATACTGGTGTAATTGGACAATCGCTATTCTCGAGATCAAAACATTCAACAATATTAAAATTGTTTTCTGTCGCACGCACCACCGTGCCGATATTGATCCCCTCAGGTGAAAACGCGAGCCGCATGCCGCCGCCTTTTCCGCGCATAGTATGGATAAAACCGTTATTGGAGAGGTTATGCACAACCTTCACCAAGTGGTTACGAGAGATCCCATAGTTATCTGAGATCTCGGTAATTGTCGACAAGCCCTCATCCTTTAAACCGAGGTAAACCAACACACGTAATGAATAATCTGTATAGAGCGTTAACTGCATTCTGGCACCTTTACCTTGAGATCATTTACAGCAGTAAACATCTCATCCATCGGAATTATTCAGCTCTCATTCACACGTTAAGTGTATCAAGATTGCTAATCAAAGTGGGGATTTATATAACTGATGTTACGCACACCTCAGATAGAATGCGGTCTGTAGCGGACTGAAAAAATTGTAACCCATTGATTCATAATAGCCGGTGCGTAACATCAGTTATATAACTAAAAACCCCTAATAGCTATCGAATTTTTATACCAGACTAACATACCAGCATGCGATCTCTTTGTGAAACTTATCACACTCATCATACCTCCCGCCTTCCGGTAAAAGCGTGCATTAACGTGCCACCATCCACATATTCAAGCTCACCACCAAATGGAACACCGTAGGCAATTCGCGTTGATTTTATACCACGTGAACGCGCCAGCTCGGCAATGTAATGAGAGGTCGCCTCACCTTCGACCGTTGGGTTGGCCGCAAGGATCACCTCTTTAATTTCACCCTCATCAAAACGGCGCGCCAGTTGATCCAGCCCAATATCCTCAGGGCCAATTCCATCGATTGGTGAGAGATGTCCCATCAACACAAAATAGAGACCCCGGTACGCTGCCGACTGCTCAACCGCATGCACATCGGCAGGCATCTCAACCACACAGAGTTGGCTCTGATCTCGCCGCTGATTGGCGCAAATGCGACAGACATCATCTTCACTTAAGGTACGGCAAACAAGACAGTTGCCCACATTATCCGCCGCTGCCAATAAGGCCTGTGCCAACACTCTTGCCCCATTGCGGTCACGCTCCAGCAGATGAAAAGTCATCCGCTGTGCCGACTTAGGGCCAACACTCGGCAGACAACGCAACGCATCAACCAACTGCCCGATCAATGAACTGTCTGCCATCACTCACCAACCCATGCAAAATATGCCTGTGACCAAACCAGCAACATTAGAATGGCAGTTTCATTCCTGGTGGTAGTGGCATACCACTGGTCATGCTTGCCATACGCTCCTGACTCACCGCCTCAACCTTACGTACCGCATCATTCACTGCTGCAGCAATCAGGTCTTCCAGCATATCTTTATCATCTTTTAATAGACTATCGTCAATGGAAACGCGACGTACATCATGACGACCAGTCATAACAATGCTGACCATATCGCCACCAGCCTGGCCGGTCACTTCCATATTGGCCAGCTCTTCCTGCGCCTTCTGCATATCTTCCTGCATCTGTTGCGCCTGTTTCATCAAATTACCCAATCCACCTTTCATCTCTAATTTCCTCTTTCACATAACCCAAAAAACAAAATCAAAACACTATCTTTTACTGACTTTCAAATCCTACTATTCAACGGGATTGACCGACTCCGGAATCACCTTCGCACCAAACGTCTCCTGTAGTAACTGGACATTGGGGTCCGCCTCAATCGCCTCCAACGCTGCCTGCTTACGCTCACCCACCACACGCACTTGTTGCGACGCAGGGGTTTCTATCTGCGGCGCGCCAACGGTCATCACCAATTTTAACTGCTGACCAAAATATTGCTGTAGCGCCTCTTCAAAACGCAGTTCAAATTTATCATTGCGCAAGTGTGCATGGCCACTGTCCAGCAACAGCGTAATGGTTGTATCGCTGCGCCCCACTAATGATGAATTCACCGCCAGGCTACGCACCGCACCGCGAAGGTTAAGCGCAGCGACCACCTCACTCCATTCATTACTGACTGGTGCTGGTGCCGCTACCAATACAGATGTAGGTGCGGTCTGCTTTACCGAAGGCGCAGCTGCCGAAGTCCGCCCACCTGTTGCCGAGGGAGCTGGGGCTGACCTTGCACCACCAGCACTCGATGATGATTGAGGCGCCACTGCACTCGCAGGCTGAAATACCAACATACGTAACAAAACCATCTCAAAACCACTACGAGGCTCAGGAGCGAGCTCCAGATCACGTCGCCCCAACAATGCAATCTGATAAAACAGCTGAGTATCTTCTGCGCTCATCTTTGAAGCCAACTCGACGATCTCATCACGCTCAGAAACATCATCCCCCAACGCCGTCGGCACAGCCTGCACAAGCGCAATCTGATGTAACACACTGATCATCGCCGCCAGTACACCGCCAAAGTCGGGTGACTGCTGCGCCAATGCATCCACCTCCAGCAACAGTGCCTCACCATTTTTATCAGACAAATGGCACAGCAGTGTCATCACATAATGCTGATCGATTGCACCAAGCATTTCACGTACTTCAGCCACTTCCAATTTGCCACCACCATAGGCAATCGCCTGATCCAGCAGACTCAGCGCATCACGCATACTGCCATCTGCCGAGTGTGCCAACAACAACAGTGACGGCTGATCAAACGCAATCTTCTCGGCGGTTAACACCGTTGATAGATGACCCGTAATCAAATTAAGCGGCAGGCGTTTTAGATTAAACTGCAAACAACGCGAGAGAATCGTCACCGGCAGGCGCTGTGGATCGGTCGTGGCAAGCAGAAATTTTACATGCGGCGGCGGCTCTTCCAAGGTCTTCAACAGTGCGTTGAAACTGTGGGTCGAGAGCATGTGCACCTCATCGATCAAATAGACCTTATAACGCCCACGCGTCGGCGCGTACTGCACATTGTCAAGCAGCTCTCGGGTATCTTCAACTTTAGTCCGCGACGCCGCATCGACCTCAATCAGGTCGATAAAACGCCCCTCGTCGATTTCGGTACAGGCACTGCACTGCCCGCAGGGCTTTGAGCTAACACCCGTTTCACAATTCAGGGATTTAGCGAGAATACGCGCAATCGTCGTCTTACCAACACCACGAGTGCCAGTAAAAAGAAACGCGTGGTGCAGACGATCATTATCCAGCGCATTGATAATAGCGCGCAGCACATGCTCCTGCCCCGCCATCTCAGCGAACATCTTAGGCCGCCACTTACGCGCAATGACTTGATAACTCATAAGTTTATTTATTAGGCTACGCCGACTCGTTAATCGAAGTGAACCATTCTACCCTAAATTCAGGGCATTCCCATATAGCATCAATAGCTGGATTGAAAATTCAGACGAATAATTGTTCTGATGGCTTCTGATTTGTTCAAGTACTAAGGAAGAAGCACGCAGTTTACAAATCGTAAATGAGTACTTTTGACGCCGTAATCGGACAAATCAGAGGCCACAGGAATAACAATAGATGGAGGCGACCTGTACCCACCACACCCCGGCACACGGGACCACTGCTGCCGCTGCTCCCTTCCAGGCCTGACGGGGTTCACAGTTTACCGTTGCGAGGGGACCGATACAGGCCACCATAAACTTAATCATATGGCGGAGAGGAGTCCGCCCAGCCCATGTTTCAGGACATTTCATAGGGCGTCATATTAGTTCACTTTTCTTTCTCTTTCAATAGTTTATTTAACTTTAGTGTATTGAGATGTTTCAGGGCATATCATATAATTTCATATTACTTGTGGGTAGAATGGTATGAGTAGAATAATCAACAAGCTTTCATTTCTTAAAAGTTTCCAACTGTAGTGGCCAAGTTTAATTGGCCACTACAGGTTATGTACAAAGATCACTGCCGCTGCGTTGAGTGCTAACGCCTGCTTCACGACCTCTCTGACATGCACGCTGGCCCCGTTGATCGTCCCCCTGAACATCTCTTCGTAGGCGAGCACACGATGGCGGTTATCCATGAAAATGGCGCAGAACACTTCATGCTCTAGGTGACACAGCATTAGGTTGAGGTACTCGCGTGTCTCTTCTGGACTAGTGAGTGATTTACCACGCTTGAAGCGTTTACTGATGAGCTGCCTAGCCATGGCAAGAATGTCACCTTCAGTGACCTCCTCTTTCATCACCACATAGGTTCCTTTATTAATGCCTGGCTTGAATACCCTACCCATGTTTCACCTCAATCAGCTGATCCTGATTGTCATCCGTCCAAATGAAATAGGTATGGGTGGGAATGATGAGGTGTCGTCGTCGGGGGGGTGCATGACCGATGATTGATGAACAGGCACTACGGCTGATTCTTTCTAGTCCATTACTATCAAAAAACAGAATCGACTTAGGCGTAATGTCTCTAACCAACGTCCAGTGATCGTGGTAGCCACCAATGCAGATCAGGACGACACCATTTCGAGTAGAAAAGAAGCGTTCTAAATCATGCCAATAGATATCAAGTGAAACACCCCTATTTCTCCTAATATGGTTTTTGATAGTGAAAGGGAAACGTCTCTCGTGCTTGCTCTAGTAACCCACCCACTTCAGCTGAAGATGTACCGAGGTTTATTCGCTCCACCACATCATGCTTTTTATGAAGTGACTTCATCAGGTTGTAAAACAATTTAATCGCCTGCGCTTCAGTCATCGCGTTATTCAGGTAATACGCGATATTGACAATACAATAGACCCCGCAATAGCTATCTAGATCGCCTTGTTGATAAGGCTTAAGTATCTCGCTACCCATATCAAAGCGCTTTCAGTGAAACTTGATAGACACCCATTTCGTAATAACTGATGAAGTTATTTTCCCAGATCTGATACAGCATACGACCAGTGGCAATTGGGTACTCCATTGCGAATTGCTGAAACAGTCCGATATCAAAATCAAAATCCAACTCTTTCACTAATTCAGCACACCCGCCTGTACCTACATACGCAAAATCAGTGATGTAATAAAGACGGCCCACCCCATTCAACGCGATTTCGACTGGGTGATAGCCGCCGTCTTCAGCTGAATACGCAGGGTCTCTGAAATTGATCATCGCCCCCCTTGTGAAGCGCGGATTTTTCCAGAATCCCTGCCAACCCTCTACGACACCCAAATAATACAAAATCAAAACAACTTTCATTTTAGTTTAAAAACCAGCGCCTTTCGTCGATTATCCCCCCATCGCAACCACAAACACCTGGCAGGAGAAATCGAAATGACAAAAGCAATTTTACGCTGGATTTTAGAGAGTTTTTTTAAGGTAGGAGTTCATGCGGCGGACTCAGGAATGAAGTGCGCATGCAGTACTGCTTTCTGCCAAAACGGAAGTTGGCATGGATTAGTTCAAAATCTTATTCATAAACATAGCAGCCGCTCGTACAACCGAGCGGCTGCTACTCAGTTAAATATAACGACTAGTACTTAACTGTTAGCCCTACACCAATATTACGCGCTGCGGCAGGTGCGTAGTTGGCGTTAGCACCACCCCAAACAGCTTCTGCATAGGTTTCATCCAGCAGATTGTTGATCTGCGCATATACCTTCATGCTACCGTCTTCATCATTGCCTTTTACGTTGTAGAAAGCCGTTAGATCAACCACATCAAAGCCATCATAAGTATTGAGATTGTCGTCTGAGATATAGTACTCACCGGTTGAACGCCAGGCTACTGTGCCGCCCAGACCGGCGGGTGGTGCATAGCTAGCTTTCAGTGTGGCAATTTGTTTAGGTACGCTAGAGACTGACTTACCTACTAAGGCAGCATCAGCATTGGCTGTTATTTCACTGTCAAACACACCTAGCAAGGCAATCAGTTCTAGGTGAGTGGCTGGATTAAAACGTACCTCAGCTTCTAGCCCGGTACGGTTTGTTTCACCGCTGTTCACAGTCTGGCCACCTATTTCCTGATATTCACCCGAAGATTCGAGTGTGAAAGCAGCGACATCTATATACCATTGTGCCGCTGGCGAGCCACTGATCCCTACTTCGTATTGCATATAATCAACCGGGTCTACTTGAATGCTTGCATTGTACTTAGCTTCACCCGCTGGCAAAGCGAAGCCATTGGCCGCACTACCACGCAGTTGCCAGTTGGGCGAGAGACTGTAACGCATACCCAATTTAGGACTGAGGTGTGAGTAATCTTCCATAGACGTAGATGGCGTATTGCTATACAAATCCTGGTCGTCGCCATCAAAGATGTCATAACGCAAGCCCAATGTTGAAGTAAGCTTATCACTCACGGCGATATCCGCCTGGCCAAACAAAGATGTTGTTTGAGTAGTAGACTCACGATGCTGGAAGAGACCATTTGAGTCAGTAGTCCTACCTTCAGAATCAGGGGTAAGCACTGCTACACGATGACGATTCACGGTGTTATAGCGACCACCATTCGTTGTTTCATCAAAGTATTCAAAACCGGCTACCCATGAAGTTTCTTTACCCGCAAGGATGCTTTCACCATTCAAACTTGTCCCCAGTGCTATTCCATCACGACTATAAAACCTTTCAGCCTGGCCATTAACCTCTGTGAAGCTTGGTGCGTCGTCGCTGAATTTGGCATAACGAACCGATTCTTGTTCTACTCTATAGCCCCACGCAAGCAAGCGGGTAGAGTCGTTCAACATGGTGTTGTAGTCGAGACGGAAAGAGTCAAGGCCTCTGGATCCGCCATCATTTTCACCGTTAGCAGCTTGACTACGACGCCCGTCTTCACCACTTAGGAATTGCGCCTCTGCAATGTAGCCCGGCGAACTAAAGTGCCCAGCGTGGTTACGAATCGACAGAGCAACTTCAGAATCGTCATTGATCTCATAGGCAACACGTCCAGAAACATTCTGTTTGGAGTATTCCTGATTTTCACGATAGCCATCATTATCATAAGACTGAACGGCAAAGTTGCTAGATATCGGCCCCTTAGAACCACCCACGGCCATCTGCGCATTCACGGTATTGTATGCACCAATAAACACATCGGCCTCTTGGTAGTTGCCACCTTTACGCGTTTCAAAGGCCAGTGTGCCGCCGCGCGCGAAGTTACCATACAGAGGAGAGACTGGCCCTTTGTAGATACTCATGGCCTCTATTTCGATTGGCATGATGATATTCGTGTCGGCATAACCATCACCGTGCGAACCCCCTTCATTCAGGGAAATACCATCAATATAGACTGCAGCGTCACTGCCGTGACCACCGCCGCCAAAACCACGAATCTGGAAAGCACTGGCAACACCACCCTGAGCATAGGCACCGGCACTCATGGTCATACCCGGTGTCTCTTCAATCGCCCGCAGCACATCGCCGATGCTGCGCGCTTCCAATTGCTTGCGGTCAACCACATTCACCGAGAATGACTGGTTGGATTCCTCCATTGCCTCACCCTTAACGGTGATTTCACTCAGCTTTTTTGTATCGCCATCTGCCGCCAACACAGGGGCACTGGTAACAGACAACAGTGTAGCCATACTACTGGCCAGCACTAAGCGGTTTCTACTTCTCATCTCAACAACTCCTTCTCGCTAGGTTAAATAAAAATACTTTTCTTTCTGGACGCTTTGCGACAAGCGCACAGCACCCGGCATTCAAACGGGTTCGGCGTACATTCATTGAGACTATGCCGCCCCTTCCAGATATCGATTGGCCTGCAACAATTTTTGCGTATATGAATGGCTTGCCTCGGCAAGTAGTTGAGAACACTCCCCGCGCTCTACAATCTGCCCTTCACACATCACTGCCAGACGATCACAGATCAAATTGACTGCTGCCAGATCGTGGGAGATAAATAGAATGGCCAATCCATGGCGCTGCTGTAACTCGCGCAACAGGTCGAGCACTTGCACCTGCACGGTTTTATCCAGCGCCGATACCGCCTCATCGCACACCAGCAGTTTTGGTTTCACACTTAAGGCACGGGCAATACATACCCGCTGGCGCTCGCCACCACTTAACTGATGTGGATAAGCGTGCAACAGACGCTCCGGCAAGCCCACGTCGTGCAACGCTTCTGCTGCCATCTTGTTACGATCCACCTTGCTGACCGTTTGAAAATTAGTCAGTGGCTCAATAATGGCTTGGTCAATACGTTGCAAGGGATTCAGTGCTGAATAAGGATTTTGAAAGACCATCTGTACTGTGCTGCGCAACTGGCGTAGTTGCACACCGCCACGGCAGCGACCCACATCAATCCCATCTAAAAGAACCTGACCACTATCAGGGCGCTCCAAACCCACGACCATGCGGGCCAGCGTGCTCTTACCAGAACCGCTCTCGCCGACTAAGCCAACCACCTCGCCAGGCGCAACGCGCAATGACACATCGTTCACTGCTGGCACGCTGTAACGACCACCACTGAACATGCCACCGAGGTTGCGGTAAGTGCGGCTGACGCCTTCGATCTGTAGCAATTCCTCATTCATCACACGGCCACCCCCACGCACTTTTGTTTGATGGATTCAGGTGCTGCCTGCACCGGCCGAGTCAGGCGCGGCACGGCGTTAATCAACTTATTGGTATAGGGATGTTGCGGGTTGTTTAATACTGCCTGTGCCTCACCCCGCTCTAAGACCTCGCCGTGATACATCACCAGCATTCGATGCGCGAGGCGCGCAATCAGATTCAAATCATGACTGATCACCAGCATGGCAAAAGCGCGCGTCTGCTGGATCAAACCCAACCAACGCACCAACTCCGCCTGCGCCACCACATCCAAGGAGGCAGTCGGCTCATCTGCCAACACCAAGGAAGGCTTTAACGACATCACCATTGCGAGTGCCGCACGCTGGCACATACCGCCGCTCAACTCGAAGGCGTAGTTGTGCATGATCTCCTCAGGGCGCGGCATCCCGACATCGCTTAAGGCCATTAACGCTGCTGTTTGAGCCTCTGATTTACTCAGGTCCATGTGCCAACGCAACGCTTCCACCATCTGCGCACCAATCGTCGCTACCGGATTAAAACTCGATTCCGGTGACTGGAAGATCATGCTGACCTGGCGACCACGTACCGCCCCCCAATGATCTGAGTCATATGAAAAAACATTTTCACCTGAAAAGTCGATGCTGCCACTGGTACGAACGCCGTTCTGATCTAGCAGCCCGAGAATAGACTGGGCGATGGTGCTTTTGCCGCTGCCGCTTTCACCGACCAGGCCGACCACTTCTCCAGCATTAATATCAAACGACACGTTTTTCACTGCTAAGACACTGCTCTCGCCGCTGTCGTAGGTCACCGAAAGGTCCTTCACAGACAACAATGGATCTTGCTTTTTCATACGCCAGCCCTCCGTTTTGGATCAACAATATCGCGCAGGCCGTCGCCGACCAGATTGATACACAGCACAGTGGCAACAATCATCAGGCCGGGGAAAACCACCACCCACCAGGCACCGCTCAACATACTGCTCATGCCGTTACCCAGCAGGTTGCCCCAGCTCGGTAGCGTCGATGGCACGCCAAGGTTTAAAAAGCTCAAAGTCGATTCAATCAACACCGCCTGCCCAACCCCAACCGTCACCACCACCAGCAGTGGTGCGGCTGTATTGGGCAGGATGTGGCGCAGCGCGAGCGTGATGCGGGAGGCACCCCCGATTATCGCGGCGGCAACGAATTCCGTTTCCATCAAACGCCGACACTCGGTACGCATCAATCGCGCCGTGGCCATCCAGCTCGCCAAACCAATCACAATAATGACCTTGAGCATGCTCGACTCACCAAAGGCCTGAGAGACAATCACCAATAGCAATACAGGAATTGCCAACACGGCATCCAGCAGCGGCATCATGATGCGATCCAACCACAGTGGCCCCATGCCCGCTAACAGCCCGTAACAACAGCCCAACAAGGTGGCCAATAGCGTGGCGATCAGGGCGACACTGAGTGAGACCTGCGCCCCGTCCAACAATCGCGCCAATAAGTCACGGCCCAGCTGGTCTGTCCCCGCTGGATGGGCGAATGAAGGTACGGCATACAGTACATCCAGATTCGGTTCATCTGAGGCGTAAGGAACGATTAATGGTCCCAGTAATGCTGCAAGGCCAATAATCAACAGACCGATCAATCCTGCCTTGGCCATTCGATGGCGAAGAAAGGCACGCAGCAAACGCTTTGTTTCGCTATTAGCGTTGCTCGGCTGATTTAGCTCGAGACTCGTTTCAACTGCGTCCATACTGTCGCCTCATCTTTGGGTTCAACCACGCCACAAGCAAATCGGCGATCAGGTTGCCGATGATCACCAATGTGCCGGTGACCAGTACGGCTGCCATCAACACGGTGTAGTTTTTGCCAATGGCTGCTTTAAGAAAAAGTTGCCCAATGCCAGGCCATGAAAAAACCCATTCAACAATAAATGCCCCGCCAAAAAGGAGCGGCAGGGAGACACCGCACCATGTGATAAACGGGGTTAAGGCATTGGGCAATTCGTAACGCCACATCAAGGTACTTCGTGGCAAACCGCGCGCGACAGCGGCGCGGTAATAATCGGAGGCCAGCACATCACGCACGCTACCGCGTATCAACCTTATATAGGGCCCAGCGTGGGCGAGGATGATGGTGACAACGGGCAACACCAGATGCTGCAACCGTGTTAACCACGTATCTGGCTGCCCCAGTGTTACCATGCCGGATGAGGGAAACCAGTCGAGCACCACGGAAAACATCAGGATCAGCAATAGCCCCAGCCAGAAAGGCGGCGTGGCAAAACTCACCAACGCTGCACCGCTGGCAACATAGTCCACGGGTGACTGCGCCCAGCGCCCAGCCACATAGCCCACCAGCAACGATATCAGTACGATGCCAATGCCGGCGATGCCGATCAGTAGCGCGGTGTTCATCAAGGCGATGAGAATGACAGTGCTTACCTCACGGCCATCCTTAATCGAGTAGCCCCACTCACCTTGCAGCACATTCCCCAGCCAGTTCATGTATTGGCTGGGAATGGATTGATCCAACCCCAGGTTTGCCGACACCCGCTCGTGATCAGCGGCGCTCATAAATTCGCGTCCACCGACCAGACTGGCGACCGGGTCACCCGGTGCCAGCTTCATGATGACGAAAGCCAGCAGGCTGATGATTAATAGCTGAGGTAAGGCGCTCGCAAAGCGCAATGCCAGATAACGTAACATGACCGCTTACTTGCCCATGCGCCAGTTTTCGATATTCCACAGCGGTGACGTACCGTGGCCGAAGATCTTCTCCTGAAAACCCTCTACGCCTTTGCGTACGCCATAGACGTGTTCCAGATAAACCAGATAGTTATAGGGCGGGTTTTCCACCAGTGCGCGCTGCAGTTGTTGATAAATCTTCACGCGCTCCTCTTCGTTCAAGGCCTTACGCCCCGCAGCCAGTAATTCGTCGACGCGCGGATCGCTATAGCCGCTATAATTACTGCCCGTACCCAGCATGTTAGAAGAGAAGAATCGGTAGAGATCATCATCAGGGTCACCCGGCAGGCCACCGCCTAGAATCAGCGACTGTGTTTTTGGAATACTGATCACGGCCCAGTCTTTCACAACCACCCTGGCTTCGATGCCAGCACGCTTCAGTTGAGATGCCAACAGCGTGGCCAGGTCCACCCGCACCGGCGTACTAACAGGGGCTGTCAGTACAAAGGAGAATTTCTTGCCATCCTTGTACATCATGTCATCGTCACCACGCTGCCAACCGGCTTCGTTCATCAATGCCTCGGCCCTTTCCAGGTTGTTGTCATGCTTTAACAACGCCGAGTCTGGTGCAGTCATGCGATTGAACTGCAATGGACCATAGGCAGGATGGCCGTAGCCGAGCAAGGCCCCCTTCACCAGCGCCGCACGGTCGGTGGCAAACTGGATGGCTTGACGTACACGCTTGTCCTGAAACAGCGGATCACGGTGGTTAAACATCATCACGCGATAATCAGCCGAGGGTGTGATCTCCAGGCGAAACAGGTCATCTTCTTTAACCGCTGCCACCTGTTTGGGGCTTAGTTTGGCGACGTCGATTTCACCCTTCTTGAGCTGCACCAGGCGTACATTCGGGTCGGGCAGGAATTTGTAAATCACACGATCAAAGGCTGGCGCTCCATCGTAAAAATCAGGGTTTGCCACCACTTCCATATACTCGCCCGCTTTACGTGATTTGAATTTATACGGGCCGGTGCCAATTGGCCGATCGAAGTTAAATGGATCGGTATTGAAATCTTTACCTTCCAGCAAGTGTTTAGGGATCATGCCGATCTTAAGACGCCCGGGCAGTGGTGCTAAGGGTTGACTGAGATTGATCTGCACGGTGAGCGGATCGATCACTTCAACGCTGCTGATCTCTTCCACCTCTTTACGCAGTCCGCTATGGTTCTTCGGGTTCTGAATGGTTTCGATGGTGAACTTCACATCCTCGGCGGTAAATGGCGCGCCATCGTGCCACTTGATGCCGGAACGCAGTTTGATGCGATAGGTCTTGCCATCTTCGGAGACAGACCAGGACTGCGCCATATCGGTCACCAGCTTATTGTTCACATCCAGCTTGAACAGGCCACGGAACATCGATTTATCCGAGTCGGCATGCTGATGCCCCGCCACCGGGTTTAACCATTCGGGCTCGCTGGGGCGAGCAACAATCAAGGTATCCTTCACAATACTATCTTGAGCGGTTGCACTGTTTTGATCGGGTGCTTGATCACAGCCCGTCAAGGCCACAAGTAACAGCGTGCTCAGGCCAATGGCCCGGAGGTGGAGCGGTATGGTTTTCATCTCTAACAAGCCCTCGTACTTCGTTTATTTTGCGCAGGCTCTTTTTTAATTTTGCTAGCCAGCTGCGCCACTTAATAATCCAAAATCATCGTAGCACGATTTTTTATTAAGTAACACGATAGTTGCGAATTATTACATTAAAAATTATTAATCACATTATTTCTAATTAAATATCAACAACTAACAAGACACACTTAAATCAATCTAGATGGTTTTTCCAGGCCGTAAGAGACCCCGCCGTAAACAGCGTAAGAAGCTAAAAATGAAAAACCTAAAACAACCGATACGCTGGAATTAGGGTGTAGTCCCTCCCATGGCGAATGCCAGTCGTTGCACCCCCGCACCGCGTAGCGCCGTCATTACTGCTGCGACTTCGCCATAGGGAATTACCTGATCAGCATGGAGACGCACCACCAACGTTGGCTCATCGCCTATGCGTAACTGTAGAGACTCAATCATGCTGCTGATACTGGTATGCTCCCCATCCATGCTCAAGCGTCCGCTGACTTCCATCGCCACATCCACCACTATCGGTTCCTGACTGGGTGGCGCTGCCACATTGGGTAGATCTACTTTCAGTGCCTGAGCGAACATAGGGGCCAATAATATGAAAATCACCAGCAGCACCAGCATCACATCCACCAGCGGCGTGACGTTAATGTCCGACAACGGCTGATCTGAATCAGATTGAATTCCACCAGCCATATCAGCCCCCTCTCTGTTTGAACACGGTATTCAAACCATCCCTTGCGGCCAGGTGGATAAAGTGGCGTAGGTTGCGATCCGTCAGCACATTCAACTGACGCAAACGACGTAGCAGCATGTTGTAGCCAACAACAGCAGGGATTGCGACAAACAACCCCAGTGCGGTGGCGACCAACGCCTCCCCCACCGGGCCCGACACCACGTCCATGCTCAAGGCTTCGCCAGCCCCCAGTGCTTTCAGCGCATTCATAATGCCCCACACCGTTCCCAACAAACCAATAAAAGGGGCCGAGTTACCAATGGTTGCCAGCCCCGTCATATGACTCTCCAGCTCAACGCGGTAACTGTGGGTCAGCCGTTCAGAGTGGTGTTCCAGATGATGAGCCTGGCTCTCGGCATCTTCATTTTTACGATATCCCAGTGGCAAACGACCTGCTTCCTGAAGAATAATGTAGGATGGCGTTTCATGCGCCACCCACTCCCATAATTCGCGGCAGTTATCACGCGTTCGCATTTCTTTTACTACCCGTCTTTCCAGACGCTCCAGACGGTAAAACTGCCACGCCTTATAGATAATCACGCTCCAGCTCACCAACGATAAAATTATCAGGAGGATAAACACGCCGGCTACCACAAGATCATTCTCATGCCACCAATGGGCAATTACTTCTGACATCTACTCACCTCAATGCAAAACGTATTGGAACTTCAACAACCGACTCCACACCCCGACCATCGCGATGGGCAGGTTCAAAATGCCACTTGCGCACGGCATCCAGTGCGGACTCATCCAGCAGCGAAAAGCCAGAGCTCTCCTTTAAAACAACGCGACTTGGAAGTCCTTTTTCATCCAGTACCACTTCCAGTAAAACGACCCCCTCCATACGCCGTTTTCTCGCCATTATGGGATAGCGAGGCGAAGGGTTATTGCGGTAGGCTGCATCCAGGTCAGTGGATACAAAATTGTTATCGCTAGATCCAAGCTGCTCACTTGCCTCTATCACAGGCGCGTCGAGTATTTCGCTAGGCTCTGCCACCAGCTCCTCAACAACAGACTCCTCCGCAATAATTTCTTCAACAGGCTCTGGAACCGGCTGAGTCTCAACAACCTCAACTTCCTCAATCTCTGGTTCGATAGCTTCTGGTTCTACAGCCTCTGGCTTAACATCGACGACTTCAGGTTCTGGAACAGGCGCCACAATGGGTTCCGGTATCGGCTCTGGAATCGGCTCTGGAATCGGTTCTGGAATACTCTCTACAATTGGCTCTGGAATAGGCTCTGGAATAGGCTCTGGAATCGCTTCGACAACAGGCTCCACCGGCAATGGCTCTGGTATTGGTTCAGACAATGGCGGCGGCTGTTCCACAACCGCCGCCATAGCACTCGCAACAGGAAGATTGATGATTTCAAAGGCACCACCCACATGTGCAGGCGGTTCAACAGAAGGTTTCGTCAGAATAGCGACCACCAATCCCGCATGAAGCAACAGGGCAACAAAAACCGCTGTTAGTGCATATTTGATGTTTTTGTTATTCCCCATATCTCACCGCCCAACAACCACAGCCATTACCAAGAACAGGTGATACTCTGTGCTAAATACACAGCTGGGCCTTCATAGCCAATCATTCCCCCCGCTTTAAGCGTGTTACGTTTTATAAAATAGTAGCACTATAAGGGTTGGGCAACAATAGCGCACTATTGTTTTTTGTATCATCTGAAAAAAATGTAAATGCCATTCGAACTTGAAAGCCCGCTTCCGCGACAATGCTGCCCTCCCCCGCTTCCACCCCATTAACTTTCTAGTAAAAGTTAATGAGTTGGTTTTTTAATTATTCCTACATATTGATAAATACCCCATTTCGGTGCTCGGCACTCAAACACGTCAATCTTCCTATACAAAGCTTTGGGGATATTGGTGATTTATTCAGAGCAATACAAGCAGCCACACCTCTTCACACGCGCACAGGAGGGTTTATTTAAGCCGCACTAGGCACTACAACACTTGCTCCAGATAATAATGATAGAGGTGTCTAGTGAGCGCTAGACAGAATCGAACCAATGAAACTTAAGAGGACTTAAAAAATGGCTGCTTTGTTGATATGAAAGATGCTTTGGACAGCTCGAGACGCCATTCTTTCAAAACAGCTTGCGGGTAGGTTTGTGGGTAAAAACATCGATTATTATTAATCTAAATAACAATCAATGTGTTACAAGGCATAATGGCGGAGAGGGAGGGATTCGAACCCTCGGTACGCGCAAACGTACACACACTTTCCAGGCGTGCTCCTTCGGCCACTCGGACACCTCTCCTCTTATCCGCGTAACGACTCAGCGAGACAAGGCGCAGAAGATTAAAGCAGGCGACTCTTCTATGCAAACAATAATTTAGCATCGCAGCCTGTAAAAACAGCCCAAATAGTACTAGTAAAATTAAAACAAAACGATTTTTTCATTTACTATCAGATATTTACAATCGGAAAGATGGCTGGCAAAAAAACAAAAAACCAGTCGATTTTTTGCCGTGTTATTTCCTATTAATTTTCAATGCCTTAGAACAACACCCCAGCATAAAGTCAAAATTATCTTTGCCGCGCCGACCAGATCGTATAAAATGTGTCCAACTTGAATGTATGGTTATTTAAACCAAGTTTTTACCGCATTCTAAATTGAGGACTAAGCATTCAGGCAAAGGTCCTAAATAATAGACAGCACATTTAAACGTCAATTGGGATTTAATGCTTACAGCATGAAACTTGGTCACTTACAAAACCGCTTCAGCCAGCGCATCATCGCTATGATGATAGCCGCCACCGTTGGTTTAACACTAACAGGCTGCACCGAAACACCATCAACACTTGAACAGGTCAAAAGCCAGGGCGAACTGGTCATCGTGACCCGTAATGGCCCCACGACTCATTACGAAGGCCCTTTCGGCGCAACAGGCCCCGAATACGATCTCGCCAATCTGTTTGCAGAGCACCTCGGCGTAAAGCTCAAAGTCAAAACCGCAGCTAATCTCAACGAAATCATCCCGATGGTGGCAGAACGCGAAGCCCACTTTGCAGCGGCAGGCCTGACGATTACTGATGAACGCAGAAAACGCATTCGTTTTAGCTCGGCTTATCAGACCATTTCACAGCAAGTGATCTATCGCTCTAGCGACACACGCCCCAAGAGCCTGCATGACATCAATCACGATTCAATCGAAGTAATCGCTGGCAGTAGCCATGCCGCACACCTACATAAGGTTAGCCAGGAATATCCAATGCTTAACTGGTCTGAAACCAACGAGATCGGCAGCGATGAACTGCTCTCCAGAGTTTGGAACAGAGAGACCCGCTATGCGATTGCCGACTCAAATGATGTGCAGATGAACCAGCGCTTCTACCCTGAACTGCGCGTTGCCTTTGATCTAACCGGCCCACAACAGCTGGCCTGGGCCTTCCCACTGGGTGACGACCATAGCCTCTATCTTGAAGCGCAACAGTTCCTCAAGATGGTTAAAAAAAATGGTCAACTTGATCAGATCATGGAACGCCACTATGGCCATATCCAGGACTTTGATTACGTCGGCACCCGTACCTTTATGCGGCACATCAACAAGCGCCTGCCAAGCTATATTGATTACTTCCATGAAGCCTCAGTGCAAAATGACATGGACTGGCGTCTACTCGCCGCCGTCGGCTATCAGGAGTCTCATTGGAACCCTAGCGCCGTTTCGCCCACAGGGGTACGCGGCATCATGATGCTAACCCGCGCAACCGCCGCCGACATGGGCTATGAAAATCGCATCAAACCACGCAACAGTATTATGGGTGGAGGTCGCTACCTGTCTCAGCTGATTAAGCGCCTACCAAAACGCATTCAAGACCCTGATCGCACCTGGTTTGCACTCGCAGCCTACAACATCGGCATGGGACATCTGCATGATGCTCGTATCATCACGCAGACACGAGGTGGCAACCCAGACAAGTGGATCGACGTCAAAGAGAACCTACCATTGCTGATGCAGAAACGCTGGTATAAAAACACCAGGTACGGTTACGCGCGTGGTAATGAAGCGCTTCAATATGTCGAAAATATTCGCAGCTACTACGACATCCTGGTTTGGCGCGCAGAGAACAATAAAGTTGATCGCCCGCTTAAAGTGACACAGATACAACAGGTTCAGCACTCAAACTTTGATCGTGGTTTAGAGGTCATACCCGCAGTAATGTAAGCCAGCAAAAAGCCTTAACGACGACGCTTAAAAAACCCTCTCAACAATGCAGCACAAGGCTCAACCAACACAGCACCTTCACACAGCACGTTGTGATTAAATTTCCCAGGCTGCATCAATTCGAATGCACTCTCCACCGCGCCACGCTTTGGATCAGGCGCACCAAAGACCAGGCGCTCAACGCGCGCATGTGCAATCGCCCCCACACACATCACACAAGGCTCAAGCGTGACATACAGTGTTGTATCGCAAAGACGGTAGTTACCTAGCGCACTACCCGCAGCCCGTAACGCCACTATCTCTGCATGCGCGGTGGGATCATGTAATCCAATCGGTTGATTCCAACCCTCGGCAAGTAGCTCGCCACCCTTGACTAATACAGCGCCAACCGGCACCTCACCAGCCAGCTCTGCACGCCCAGCCAACTGCAATGCATGTCGCATCCACTGCTGGTCAATTTCTAACTGACTGCTCATTTCCTTCAACACCTCAAAACTAAATTAACATCAAATGGCTAATGAACCAAAACAGCCCCCACAGATAAAACAACGCACCTCAAACGAGCAGAAAAAACACTCAATAAGAACGGAAAAAAACTATAACTACTTGTTTATTAACAATTATAAAACATGGCACACCCTTTGCTTTAGGGCCTATATTACTATTATCGCAGTGGAGCGACCATCATGTCTTCAACAGACAACAGTGAGCATTCTAAATTCACCCTGCTAGGCTTTTCGGGTAAGACACGCATTCTCCACCTTACCTGGTTCGCCTTCTTCATGTCCTTTGTTGTCTGGCTTGGCCTCGGCCCCTTAATGCCCTTCATCAAAGAAGCATTAAGCCTGACCGACCAACAGGCCAAGGTGCTACTCATCCTTAACGTTGCGCTCACTATCCCGGCACGCGTTGTAGTCGGTATGTTAGTCGACAAATACGGGCCACGCATCATGTACTGCGCCATTCTCGTCCTGGGTGGTTTCATTAGCATTGGTTTTGCATGGGCCGATGGCTATGAAGAACTCGCATTGATGCGCTTCCTCTCTGGCTTTATCGGCGCTGGTTTTGTCGTTGGCATTCGTATGATAGGCGAATGGTACCCCGCCAGGCAGACTGGCATCGCACAGGGCATCTACGGTGGCTGGGGCAATTTCGGTTCTGCCGGTGCCGCGATGATACTGCCGGTGATCGCTATCAACTTCGGCGGTGACGATGGCTGGCGCATCGCGCTCACCGCCGCCAGCATCGCCGCTATTGCATACGGTCTATTCTATTTTCGCAGCGTCACAGACACCCCAAAAGGTTCAACCTACTTCAAACCTAAAAAGACAGGCGCAATGGAGATCACCAGCAAAGGAGACCTGGTGCTTTATATATTAATGAACATCCCGCTCTATTTAGCGCTGGGCGTGCTCACGTGGAAACTGTCACCCGCACAAATGGGACTCATCGGTGACAGTGCTACCTACATCATCTACGCGGTCTTATTGGCAACATACCTATTCCAGATCTGGAAAATCTGGCAGGTCAATGCCCACGTACTCACCAGGCCAGTCCCTGAACTTCACCGCTATAAATTCAAACAGGTTGCGATTCTCGACTGGGCCTACCTTGTCACCTTCGGTACAGAACTCGCTGTCGTTTCGATGCTTGCTATGTTCTATGTAGAGTGGTTCGAACTGCCCAAAATCACCGCAGCACTGCTGGCTGGCATCTACCCTTTTATTAACCTGATAGCACGTCCGGGTGGTGGCTGGATGAGTGACCGCATCGGACGCAAAATCACACTGATCATTCTCTTTGCGGGCATCACCCTCAGCTACCTGGTACTTGGCATGGTTGAACATAGCTGGCCGATATGGTTAGTCGTTGGCATCACCATCGTAGCAGGCATCTTCTCCAAGGCAGGCTCCGGCGCGGTGTTCGCAATGGTACCACTGGTGCAACGCCGCATGACGGGGCAGATCGCCGGCATGGCAGGTGCTTATGGCAACGTCGGCGCAGTAACCTTTTTAACCGTTAACTCACTCGTCGATTACGATCAGTTTTTCCTCTTCATCGGTATCGCAGCGGGCTTGGTCTTTGCTTTGATCCTCTTTTTTCTCGAAGAACCCAAAGGGCAGATTGCTGAAACCATGCCTGATGGCACCGTGCAGATGATCGACATCAAATAGCACCCTGCATTTTTTTAGTAGATGAGGCAACATAACCAGATGGCGACAACATCACTCAGCATCAATGCAGGTCAGTACAGCGAAAAAGGCAATAAGCCTCAGAATGAAGACTCCTGCGGCATTCTGGTACCAGAGGAACCGACGCTGACAAACAAGGGTGTCGCCATCATCATTGCCGATGGCGTCAGCAGCGCTGAAGGCGGACGCGAAGCGGCTGAATCCTGTGTACGCGGTTTTCTCAACGACTACTTCAGCACGCCTGAATCATGGACCGTTAAGTCATCAGGCCAACGCATCCTTGGCGCACTGAACCACTGGCTCTATAGTCAAAACCAACGTACCGGAGCGACATCGCAAAACCTGCTCACCACCATGAGCAGCGTAGTCATCAAATCCACTACCGCCCACCTCTTTCATGTTGGTGATAGCCGCATCTATCACATGTCAAAACAGGGTGACCTTGAATGCATGACACGCGACCACCAGACCTGGGCCAGCAGTGAAAAGGCCTTTCTCAACCGAGCAATGGGAGCAGACACACTGGTCGAAATCGACTATAAAAACCTGCCGGTGGAAGAAGGTGACACCTTCATGCTCACCACCGATGGCGTACATGAATACATCAGCCATAAAGAGCTCACCACTACCCTGCGCAAGATGCGTGACCAGCCTGAGCGCGCGGCAAAAAAACTGGTACGACGCGCCCTCGAAAGCGGCAGTGATGACAATGCCACTTGCCAGATTGTCGTGATAGAACACCTACCACTACAAAATGAAGAAGAATTTTTTCAGCACCTCACCGACCTCCCCTTTCCACCACACCTCACACCAGAGATGCTCATTGATGGCTACAAAATCGTCCGCGAATTGCACGCCAGCAACCGCTCGCAGGTCTACCTGGCGATCGACACAGAGAGCGGTGAAAAGGTTTCGCTCAAAACACCCTCAGTCAATTTTGAAGATGATGCAGAATACATTGACGGTTTTCTGCATGAAGAGTGGGCTGGCCGTCGCATCAATAGCAACCACGTACTAAAGGTTTTAAAACCCAAACAGCAGCGCCGTTTTCTCTATCATGTCACCGAATATATCAAGGGACAGACGCTACGCAGCTGGATGGATGACAACCCAGCGTGCAGCCTCGCTGAAGCGCGCAACATCATCGAACAAATAGCACAGGGACTACGTGGCTTCCATCGCCAGGAAATGCTGCATCAGGACTTAAAACCCGACAACTTGATGATCGATGAACATAACACCGTTAAGATCATCGATTTTGGCTCGACTCGAATCGCCGGTATTCAGGAAATTAATGCGCCCATTGAACGCGGCAAATTACTCGGTACATTCGATTACGCCGCACCCGAATATTTTTTGGGCCAGCCGATCTCAAATCGCTCCGATATCTTTTCACTCGGCGTGATTGCCTATGAAATGCTCACCGGTGGCCAGCTACCATACGGCAAGCCGCTCTCGAAAAACACGCTCAAACATGTCGCCTATATCTCAGCCAAAGCTCACAATCCATCACTCTCAGACTGGGTCGATGGCGCATTAGAAAAGGCGACACACCTAAATTCAGAGCGACGCTATCCACTGCTCTCGGAATTCATCCATGATTTGCAAAAACCCAATCACGCGCTCGTTAAAAAAGATTTTCAGCCGCTCATTGAACGCCACCCAATCGCTTTCTGGAAAACACTGACGTTCATCTCAATCGCCGCAAATATTGTCCTACTACTGGTCTAGCCAACATGTCGCTACTTCGCTAAAATTCATTTGGCATCCATGTAGTCATAGCAAGTTTGCAATCATTGCCCATCGCCGATTTCGGTAAATGGAAACCGGAGCGCGTGGTCATGGATGGTTTTCATCCATTTGAAGTTATTTTTCGCTAAGCTTGGTGGCAGATATTCTCTTCTCCAAATATTTAACCCACCCCTGATTCTACACATGCGGAAATAGCGCGAATAACACTCTTCGCGCTGTCCTTGGAATAACCTCCGCCACCCAACATCACGGTAGGAATGGAGTGTTTGCTGAGTGCTTGAAGCGTGAGTTTTTCTCTTTCTGCCACATCATCAATACTTAAACACAGGCCGCCGAGTTTATCACTCATCAAGGTGTCAGTACCGGCAACGACAAACGCCAAACAGTAGTTGTCATCCAGTTTTTTCAACGCTTCACTGTATCGCTGCAAATAGGTTTGACCATCTGTCCCTGGTGGAAGGGGAACAGGAATATTCACTCGATCACGCGTATAGCCAGACGTAGGATAAATGCCAGCATTGTAAATATCCAGGATCGATACCTGTTTTTTTTCCATAAAGGTGTAAGCATTACCATTCCCATGATGAGCATCCGTATCGATAATCAATATTTTGTCATCGGGCCCTAACAAGCCGTTTTTAAGCAACTGCTGGTGACAAATACCCACATCGTTATAAATGCAGAACCCTTCCATGTTTTGCTGCATGGCGTGATGGTATCCACCGGATACATTCCAATAAACACCACCATTTTTTAAGGCCTGAGTTGCACCCAAAATCGTTCCGGCAACGCCCCATCGCATTGGAGTAAGAATTTTTCGATCAAGAAAAGAGAAGCCGACTAATGGTATTCGTGGTACTTCTAGTGCTTGGAAGATACCATTTTTATTTCTCACTCGATGCTGCATTATGCTGGAAAGAAATTCATCAATAACATCCATATTCACTTCGGCTGAGGGTTCTAAAAACTCAATATCCTTGTTTTTTTTCAGGCCATCATAAATAGTTTGAAACTTGGTTCCATCAAAAGGATGCAAGTAATTCAACAAACCCAAATTGATGTTATAGTACTTGCTATAAATTACTTTCATTTTGCAGCCTTGCTATAGAAAGCCAACTCTCTAGCATAGCGCAGAATTTCATTCGGCGTCCAAATTCCTTGACTAAGAACTCTGCCAAGCCGGCCATATTCATGAGCACATGGATGAAAGCTCGGTTCCTTTTTACATGCGACTTTTAGACATTCGGCAACCACATGCGAGCAGTTGTATTTTACCAATTGATAGCGTGGAGTGTTTCGCTGAAGACCAAGAATAAAGTCCTCTAATTTTTTAGCATTAATCTTCGGTATTATGACAGTGGTAGGTTGACGCCCGCCCTCTTCTTGAATGTCTTCATGCAGGGCATTCATAAATGAACCGGGATGGCCCCGTTTAATTTTCAAGTCCTTTTTACCAGCGGCGTCTTCAGGCTAAAAACTGACATAGTTCATTCTGAACGATAACGAGGCATGCCCAACCATTTTTCCATGAGGCTGCCAAACGTGAACTTTTAGCAAGATAGTCTCCTTTTCAATAGTAATTGCAGTTGATTTTTATTGTGGCACAATATTCGGCCAAATAATCTGGGCAAAACCAGTCGATAAAATCCTTGCCTATCATAAAATATATATTTTGATGACGCTAGCACCCGCTAACACTAATCAACAAATTCACGATAAGTGCGAAATTGATATTTCATTTTACCCACTACTGGAGAGGCATTTTTCGTCTAACGAGGCAGAAGGAGAGCGGTTTGGTTGCTCCAAATAAACGACTGATACGAAGTTAGGCGGGAAATGCGTCCCAGCCCTATGAGGTTGCGCCTGAGGGCGAAGTAATAAGCCGCCAAACAAAAAGGGCTGACAAAACTGTCAGCCCTTTTTTTATTTTCAGTTTGTTAAAAAGCGTTAAAGAAAATAATCTAAATTCGTTCCTCTTGGTTCGCCACCTAACCCTTGCGCCACTGAGTTAAAAGCGCTCTCGAGTTGTGACTGACGATCTTTCAGCTGTTCATCACGCACATCAACCACGCTCTCCTGCGACGCGGCACCATTAACAACAGCGGCTTCATTAGTCAGGCCTGCTGGACGAACCACCTCAACCGAAGCCACTTGCGACTCTTTCGCAGCAGTCGTTTGATCACCTTCATCTTCATCCACATTCACAGGCGCAACCGCCGTACGAACCGCCTGAGCAACCGTGCTCATCTCAGCCCCACCCTGTCGTGCCTGCACTGAAACATCCACGCCCGGTATTTGAGTCACGCTCTGCTGAACGCCACTGCCCGGCTCTGCGGATGAAATAACATTACCGAGGCTTTCACCACGTGAATCATCATCGCGCCGCTGCTGCACGACGCCATACGCATCTTCAAGCTGTTGCTGTCGACTCTGTGCCTGTGCATTACGGCTATCGACCACCACCTCACTAGCGACTTCACCACTCACAGCAGGCGTCGCCTCAATAGATTCTGGGTCCAGCGCTTCCAGTGAACCATCTATCGCTGATGAGGACTGCTCGACAGACGACGCTTCGCGTACCGCCTCAGCCCGCTGCTGGCTCAACTCAACAGTCGCCACTTGCGCCATCGCATTGGCAGCCGCAGCCACCTGACGGTCTTGTGCAGAAGGTGATGCCGGTGCCAGTGCCGCTCGCTGAATCACTTCAGCCGCGCGCAGGGTTGCCTCTGGGTCGCCCTGCACTGGCGAGGTGTTAATGCCTACCTCACCACCCGTCGCATAACGCTGACCATCAGGGCCATCGGTATAAGTAAAATTGGCACCACTGGTCGCGCGATTGCCCGCAGCAGAAAGATGTGCCTGCTCATGCGCGCGCACTTCTCGGTCTCGGCTTGCTAATTGTTCAATCTGACGCAACTCGTCGTCAGTCAACACCTCACCCGTTAAGGCATCACCAGGGTTGGCCTTCCCCTGCCCTTCCGTCGCCTTCTTTTCAGCCACACTCAACGGTTGCGGTGCAGCCTCAGGTTCAACAGCTAGCTTGGGGTCTTTCAGTCCATTATAACTGGCCGTTTCATTGGCCTGCTGTACGACTTTCACATCCGGAACTGGTGCCACTTTCTGGTTCTGCACCACGGTGCTTTCAGGCGACGAGTCAGCTGTATTCTGAGACCGAACAGGCTCTCTACTCTGAGCTGGTGTGATTGGTGGCTGTGAATTTATAATCATAATTTGTACCCGGCAGCCATTAATATAGGCTGATATTCTCCGATTTGTACCATCTATTATATATCGACACATTCGCGTCTCATTATTAAGTCAACGCAGATTTAAATAGCGCTATTTAACAGCCAGTTAACAACTGGCAATACAATCTACTTGACAATATGACCATATTGCCATATTATAAACACATGGACCAGATACCCAAAGAAAACGTACAAGCCGCCAGCGAAGGACTCAAGGCAGTGGCGCACGAGATTCGCCTCTCTGTTTTGTGCCTGCTGCTGAACGGCCCCATGACCGTCAGCGAGCTACTGGAGGCCACCGGTGCGGAGCAAACCAACCTCTCCAAACACCTTTCAAAGATGCGCCTGCTGGGCCTGCTTGAAACTGAAAAACAGGGGAATTTTATCCAGTATCGCATCGCCAATCCTGATTGGGGCGATGTGATCAAAGCACTGAAAAAAATCTATTGCCCAGACTAAAAAGGAGCTATCCATGAGCAACATCGCGCCAAAAGAACTTGAAAATAAAATCAAACAAGATGGACAGCATCATCTGATTGACGTTCGTACCGTACCTGAGTTCAACTCAGAATGTATCGATGCAACATGCCGCAATATTCCCTTAAACAAAATCGACACACTCAACCTGCCAAAGGATAGCGAAATAATACTCGTATGCGCATCAGGTAATCGCAGTGGTCACGCCAGAGATACACTCATAGAGCAGGGCTTCACCAACGTATACAGCCTCGATGGCGGTCTCGCAGACTGGAAAGGAAATAAACTGCCAACTAAAAATGTAAAAGGTACCCTACCCATCATGAGACAGGTTCAGATCGCGGCCGGTATATTAATATTAACAGGCACGCTCGGTTCACTATTCCTTGCCTCACCGCTTATCTGGCTGGCCGCGTTTGTCGGTGCCGGGCTCACCTTCGCAGGACTCACCGGCTGGTGCGGAATGGCGATACTACTTGGGCACATGCCATGGAATAAAAAACTACAGGAGCGTACATCATGATTTTTCGTCAACTATTTGATCACGAAACCTACACTTTCACCTATCTAATTGCCGATGAACAGAGTCGCGACGCGATCATTATCGACCCGGTGAAAGAACAACTCTCGCGTGATTTGAAATTGATCGAAGAACTCGGCCTAACACTACGCTACGCCTTTGATACCCATGTTCATGCCGACCACATCACCTCTGCCGGCGCACTACGCGATGCAACCGAATGCAAGACAGGCGTCAGTATCGGCGGTGATGTTGCCTGTGCTGATCTCGCACTGAATGACGGCGACGAAATCAAATTCGGCAGCCACACACTGCGCGTACTCGCGACTCCGGGCCACACCGATAGCTGCCTGAGCTTTCATATCGACAACATCGTCTTCAGCGGCGACGCATTATTTATTCGTGGCACAGGCAGAACTGATTTCCAGCAAGGTGATGCTGGAAAACTCTACGATTCTATCAGTCACAAACTTTATACCCTACCCGATGGTACCCTCGTCTACCCAGGGCATGACTATCGCGGCAACACCAAAACAACCATTGGCGAAGAGAAGCAGTTCAACCCACGCATGAAACACTCACGTGATCGCTTTATCGAAAAAATGGCCGCATTAGACCTGCCAGATCCCAAGAAAATCATGGAGGCAGTCCCCGCCAATCTTGCCTGCGGTCAGGACTAAACATGTCGCTACTCCTATGGCCACTCGCGTTCATTGTCGGCATCATCCTCGCGCTATTTGGCGCGGGTGGCGGCATGACCACCGTACCGCTACTGATTTACTTTGGTGACATCCCGGTAAAAGAAGCGATCGCAATGAGCCTATGGGTGGTCGCGGGCGTCAGCCTCACCGCCATCATCCATCAGCGCGCATGGAAAGTACTACATATGAAGCTGCTGATCACCTTTGGCATCAGCGGTATCATCGGCAGCCTTGCCGGCGCTGGCATCGGTATTATGATTGCGGAACAGCTACAGTCGCTCCTGTTTGCCGCACTATTGGTTGTCGTGTCAATCTGGCTACTATTGAAAAAAACCGAACCAACCCCAACCGAAAATAAAAAGAAAACCTTTAACTACCTGCTAGCCGCAGTCGTCGGCATCACCATTGGTGCGTTAACCGGCGTCCTCGGTGTCGGTGGTGGCTTCCTGCTAGTACCAGCACTGATCTGGCTCGGCATTTCGCAGATGCCGATTACCGTCGCCCACTCACTGGTGCTGATTATTCTCAACTCAGTGGTTGCAGGCACACGCTACGCAGAGGCGATCGAGATTGATGTGATGCTCACCGTTGGTGTTGTGATCGCCGCCAGCCTTGGGGCGATTGTCGGCGGTGTGCTGCTGAAGAAGATACCACAAAAGCATTTACACAAGGGCTTTGCTTACACCTTGTTGGTGCTGGGCATCACAATGGGGATCAGAGTGAGCCTGCTCTGATCCCGCCAGTCAGCGCATTACCATTCACCCGCTCAACCAACTTAATCACCTGACTGGCATCGGCATCGTCAAAGACACCGAGTAAACCTTGATCGTGGATATTGGTGAACGGCGGTTCAAATAGCATCTTTTTATCGATCATGCCATTTTTCGTGAGATAGCTGATAATGCTATTAATAAAGGTCATTTGATCCGCACGTAGATTCCCGGCGTGAATAAACTCAGAAAAGGCTGCTTGCGCTGCCGCCACATCTAAACCCACAATGCCGCGAATAAACTCGCCCAACGGCTTGTCGCCAAAGTTTTCGATGTAGTCTTGTTTGGTGCCTATCGTTTTGCCATCAAATAAAATATCTTCAAGTGCTTGGATTTCAGTCTCAGTAATCGGTTTATTGCTTTTTAGCTTTTGAATCACCAAATGATTTTTGTGATTACGAATATAAGATGCCACGCGCTCTTTATAACTTTGCAGGCGACCATACGCGGGAATCAGGTCATGTTCTGTTACACCCCAATCATCCAGCGTATCTTCGAACTCGGTAGTGATGTGCTCCTGCTTCTCTTTATCCAGGTATTTCATTAAGTCACGCAAGGCCACGCGCACTTCATCCAGACGATTGACATTGATCGTCTGCCAAAAAACCTCTTCTTGCACCGCCCTTAACATCGGTTCTTGTACTGCCACATCGGGAATATTAAGTTTTGTCAGTAGCGAGCTAGCAATGGTATTGATTTTTTTGATATAACGATCGGTACTGTATGCACTGGTTAACAGCGCCAGTTGATAGTTCAAAATCAACACATCAAAGCGCCGTGCTAATTCATCGTCTTCATCCACCGGCAATACCAAAGCGGAAAGGTGACTATTGATCTCCAGCATGTCGCTTTTAGATAGGCGCTGCCAGCGCGCTTTATCGCTGAACTCCACCACCACCCGTAGCTTGGCCTTCACCACAAAGCGGTCTCGATTCAATAATTCAACGGCTTGATGCAGCTCACCCAGATAATTTTCTGCCAACGCCCGCTGCTCTTCGCTGCTATCGACTCGTTCACGAATCAACAGCCCTACCTCTAACTTCGCTTCAAAAATCTGTTGCGTCAGGCTGCGCACCAACTTGCCTTCGATGCCTTCTGGGTTCACATCAAAGAACTCAAAGTTCTGGCAGTAGTCAAAAATCAGAAAGTGACTTTTATCCTGCCCTTCCCCCGGCCCAAACAGGTTCGGGCACAGCCGCGTGCCGCGCCCCACCATTTGCCAGAATTTGCTCGACGATTTCACCGGTTTAAAAAACACCAAATTCACCACCCGTGGTGCATCCACCCCCGTGTCCATCATATCAATGGAAACAGCAATCTGCGGCTCATGTTCTTCATAGGGGGCAACAAAGGTCTCTAACAAGGCCTGCGCCTTCGATTCATAGTTATCAATCACGCGTAGGAACTTGCCGGCATACTCGGGGTAGTTTTTATTAAAGCGCTCTTCGATAAAAATCGCATGTGCGTGATTCTTGGCAAAGATAATACTCTTGCCCAGGCGATCCCCACCGGAGACTTTTATGCCCTCGCTCATCAGGTGGTTGAGCACCTTGTCTACTGTGTCGGTGTTAAACAGCCACTTGTTCAAGGCCACGCTGTTGATCTCATCCGGCGCTTCGCCCTGGGTCGGGTCACCAAACTTTTCCTCATACTGCTGCTTTTCTGCATCCGACAACTGATTATAATGAATCCCCTCGCGCACAAATTTCAACGGCACCGAGATCGCTTTGGGCGTCACTAAAAACCCCTCTGTCACCGCGCTATCCAATTCATAGGCAAAGGTCGGGTTGTCGTCTTCAATGCCAAACAGACCATAGGTATTGTGATCCACCTCGGTCTTGGGTGTGGCGGTTAGGCCTACCAGCATGGCGTCAAAATAGTCGAAGATGGCGCGATACTTTTGATAGACCGAACGATGCGCCTCATCAACGATAATCAGATCAAAATGGCCGACGCCGTAAAATCGCTCATCATTGTCAGCCAGTCCATCAATGCGATTCATGATGGTGGGATAAGTCGAGAACACTAAACGCGTGCCGTTATCTTCCTTCTCTTTAGTCAGGTCGATGGCAGATAGATTGGGCAGATGTTCGTTAAAAGCTTTTTTCGCCTGCGTGACCAATGCATTTCGATCCGCCAGAAACAGTACCCGCTTAGCCCAGTTGCACTTGCTGAACATATCCACCATCGCAGCAGAGATGCGGGTTTTACCGCTACCAGTCGCCATCACCAGCAGGCTTTTACGTGCCCTGCCGCGCAGTTGATTTTGAGGATTGACGCTCACGCAGTTTTCCGCCACCCGCGCAATCGCCTCTAATTGATAGGCACGTCCGGCAATGGCTTTGTTGACCTTAAAGTCTCGCAGGTCGGTGCGGCTGTCACGCCGGTCGATCTGGCGCTGCAACTCGTCTTTGCTATAAAAACCCTGCACCTCACGTTCGGGGTAGAACTGGTCATCCCAAAGATAGGTTTCAAAACCGTTGCTGTAAAAAATAATCGGCCGCTGGCCATGCATCGCCGTTAAACAATCGGCATACAGCTCGGCCTGATGTTTGCCTTTGCGCGGATCGGCCATGCTCTTTTTTGCCTCGATCAGCGCCAGCGGCAGGCCATCATCACCCCACAGCACATAATCGACATACCCCTTGCCACTGGGGTTGGTACTGTGCGGCATGCCAGTCACTTCATATTCCAGCTCGTAACCTTCACGCAGATTGTCCCAGCCGCACTCCTTGAGTGACATGTTGATATAACGACGGCGGGTTTCGGCCTCGGAGATCTCCAGCGGCACGGCGGTAGTGATGTCGATCGCCTGTTCGCGGGCTTTTTTCAGCGCGGCGTTTTCGGCCTGCACCCGTTCCAATTCCGCCATCATCTGGCTGTTGGTTTGTGCCTGCTCGCGAATCAACTGCTCGGCTTTACGCGCCTCATTGTTTTTATAGTCGAGATTATCTTGCAGCTTTTTCAGCTGTTTGATTTGATCTTTACTGGTTTTTTGTGGCTGCGCAGGGGAACGCGGAATCAGCGCCTCATCAAACACCTGCAACTCGGGGACTTTTTTACCGTAATAGATCGCCAGGTGGCGCAGAAAGCGAAACAGGTATTTGAGTGATGCGAGCGCGTCCTGCTCACTCACCCGCTTGCCGTGGGCGGCGGCATTACCGGTTTTACGCACCAGGTTAAGCTCAACAAACAAGCTTCGTGTAAACAGGGATTGAAAGCAGTGCTCGTGCATCAAACCATTCAAATCGGCGCGGTAGGGGCGTGTCAGCTTGCGCTCATTGTCATAGAGCCAGTTGATCGCATTTTCCAAGGTGCTGCGGCACAACATCGCGCAAGCGATGGAAGAGTCAAAGGCAAGGCGCTCGGCCTCGACAGCATCGACAAACAGATGAGGGAAATCAGCTTGAATAAAACCAAAGTTACCCATGCTGAAAAACCTCCCTCGATTCCTTATGCAAACTTACCCCCTCTAAACTTACCTATAAACTCAATTAAACTATTCCAGGGATACTTAAAAGTTAAGTCCGCGCGTATTTATTAGGGCGCTTTCAATAAAATAAAATGTTCGACCAAACGAATCATCAAGGCCTTTTGATCAGGCTTGCTCTCCGCTAGCAATAACGCCAATGCCACCAAAGTATTGTCGTTAATCAATTGCTCTACCGGTTTGGCTAGCAAGTGCTGATTAATGCGCAGATACCACAAAAATAGAAACGAGCCACTGCGCTTATTACCGTCTGTCAACGGGTGGTTTTTTATCACCAAGTACAGCAAATTGGCGGCACGGCTGGCCACGTTGGGATAAAATAACTCATCCCCAAAACCCTGCTCAATCGTTGCGATGGCCGAGGCCAGTCCTTCGCCTCTCAATTGACCAAAGAGTTTTGTGGCTTCACCTTTATTAATCAGTTCCTGTTTAAGCTGAGTGATGGCAGTGAGTGCATCCTCTAGGCTCAAAACCTGCATATCCGCCTGCTGGGCAGTGAGTTCGCTCAGGCTCTGCTCGTCGTAACCCTGCAACAATGACCAACTGCGGGCATAGTCGCTGATGACACTCAGCACCGCTTCACCCGCCGGATTCACCAACTGTTGGTTGGCCAACGTTTGGCTGAGCAGGTTCACCACCTGTTCAAACTCAATGCCCCGCTCCTGCAAGCGCCTTTGATTGACGGTATAGCCCTCAACCAAATGCTGCTTTAAAACGCGAGTGGCCCATTGGCGAAACTGCACGCCGCGTAGGGACTTCACCCGATAACCCACCGAAATAGCGACATCCAAATTATAGTGGTTTGTATCGTAATCCTTGCCGTCAGCGGCAGTTATCCGGAATTTCCGGACAACTGATTCTTCGGCAAGCTCGCCGTCCTTGAAAATATTGCGAATATGCTCAGAGATAGTGCGCTTGTTCTTATCAAACAACGCCACCATCTGCGCCTGACTCAACCACACGGTCTCTTGATCTAACGAAACATCGAGCTGAATCTGTCCGTCAGCGGATTGAAAAATTTGGATTTGACCACTCATCGCTCGTCCTCCTTAACGATCCACACCCATGCAGGCCAACATATCACTACGCCGCCCTGGTCTTATGGCTGGTTAACTCGCCCTTAAAGGCCCGTTGCAACAGACTGTTAAATAGCGCTTGTGATTTTTCCAGACTGGCCTGGGCTTGTTGTTTTTGTTGTTCTATTTTTTCTATGTGTTGGGCGAATTGGTTTTGGAGGTCGATGGGCGGTAAAAGGACTTTTAGTTGTTTCAATTTAGCCTTTGATATGTTCAACATTGAACCGCTTGTTCCCGTTGCGACTTTTCGTAAGTTTTCTCGAAACCCATCATAGCTCAGCAAAAATTTAATATACCAATTACAAGCCATATCGCTGTTTAAATCTAACCGCCATATTTTATCTGGTAAAAATAGGTTCTTGTACGTAGCATCTACAATACAAGTTGCGCCAACCATCTCTCTAGTGTTCGCTCGACTAAAAAGCAAATCGCCTTTTCGAGGGTGAACCATAACATCCGGTATATCACTACCTTTAACAACTTTACATTTCGTTGAATTAAAAACACCAGAAGTCACCGCGCTAATTTTTATCACCGCTTTTTCATTGGGTCGAAGTGGTCTTTCTTCTCCCCCTACACTTTTCCCACCAACAATATCATTCAGACTTTCACTAAACGGTGAAAACGACCAACCCTTCGAATTCGTCACAGGGTCACCAAACATTTCCAAAAATAGGGATTGGCTGAGTTGGGTGTAGTGGTCGATGAGTTGCTGGTCTTTTTGTCTTAGCTGATCCACCGCGTCCAAAATGGCGGCAATCTTTTGTTGCTCGGCTAAGGGGGGGAGGGGAATATTAATTTTTGCAACTTGGGCAGGACTTGCACGTAACAACGAGCCACCAACACCTGCAACTGTGTTCATGAACTGCTTATGAAACGAGTCTGAAATCAGAAAAAATTTTAAATAGTCCAAGTTCAAAAATATTCACCCCAACAACCCCTTCAACATCCGTAGCGCCTCGCCCCGCTCCACATCCAATTGCTCTATCTCAGCAATAATCTGCGCGGGTGGTGCGTACTCCACTTCTTCATAAACAATCTCTTTATAACGGTTGATACTGAGATCCCAGTCGTTGGCTTTGATCTCATCAAAAGGCACCAGAAAACTTTGCTCGGTGCGGCTGCGCCCTGTCTCTGATCCACCTTTCTGATCGCGCTGTTTAAAACGCTGGATGATGTCGGGCAGGTCGTTGGCTTTAATCTCGCCGCGTTTGTCATCGAGGCTATAGCCATCGGCCTGCATGTCGTAAAACCAAACCTTGTCGGTGCCGCCGCTGTTGGTTTTGGTAAATACTAAAATTGCAGTACTGACCCCAGCATAGGGTTTGAACACGCCGCTGGGCATGGAGATGACGGCTTCGAGTTTGTGGTTTTCGATCAGGGTTTGGCGTATCTGTTTATGGGCATTAGAGGAGCCGAACAGCACGCCATCTGGAATGATCACCGCACAGCGACCGCCGACTTTGAGCATGCGCAGCATCAAGCCCAGAAACAGCAGCTCGGTCTTTTTGGTTTTAACGGTTTTAAGCAGCGAGCCTTCCACACTGTCATAATCCAGCGAACCTTTAAACGGCGGATTGGCGAGGATCAGGCTGAACTGATCACGCGCCTCGGCGTTGGCCTCACTCAGGGCATCATGCCCAAGCAGTTGCGGCTTTTCGATACCATGCAGTTGCAGGTTCATCGCGCCGATGCGCAGCATGGTGCTGTCGAACTCGATGCCGGTGAACATGTCGCTGTTGTAGTGGTCACGAAAGGCTTGCTCGTGAAACCAGTCGGGGTGATGTTCGTGCACGTATTCACTGGCGGCAACCAGAAACCCGGCACTGCCACAGGAGGGATCACAGAGCGTATCGCTTTGAGTCGGCTGCATGATCTCGACCATCATCTTAATAATATGGCGCGGGGTGCGGAACTGACCGTTGGTGCCCGCAGTGGCGATTTTAGAAAGCAGGTATTCGTACAGGTCGCCCTTGGTGTCACGACCGTCCATCTGGATTTTGTCGATCATCTGCACCACTTGATCGAGCAGGCGCGGGGTGGGAATCATAAAGGTCGCGCCCTTCATGTATTTGGCAAACACCCCCGCCTCCGCGCCGAGCTGCTTCATGAATTCAAAGGCGGTGAGGTTGTCGATATCGACCTGAGGCTGGGTAAACAGTGCAAACAGGGTGTCGGGATCGCTGTTTTTAAAGCTGTGCCAGCGCAATTTTTTATGCGCTTCGCTGTAGAGGGCATTTTGCACCTCACCACCGATCATATGGGCCTTTTTCTCTTCCAGCTGTTGGCGCTCGTCTAGGCGGCGCAAAAACAGCAGGAAGGTGAACTGCTCGATCACCGTAAGCGGATTAGAGATACCGCCCGTCCAGAAGGCTTCCCAGATCTTATCGACCTGATTTTTTAACTCACCTGTTACCATTGCTACTTAATCGTCCAACTGCCTGGGGTCAGAGTAAGCGTACTCTACCCCCGAATTCTGCCAACTGCATAGAGCCAGTGTAAGTTTACTCTGACCCCGAACACCCCAGAGGCTCATTGTGGCGAACTAACCCCATGGTATCAATGTAAATAATGCATAAACAGGAATAGAGCCGATGCCGCTCATCGAATCTACCGATCAGAGCGGGAAATACTGTGGACTACAGGCTCAGAGCAGGCTTACTCTGCCTCCTACCTAATTTCTCAGCAATGCCACCTGCTGCTCAATAACCGGCCCCACCCCCAACGAACTAATATCCATCAAAAATATCGTCAGTTTACGCGAGCCTTTTTCAGCACTACGCGATGATGAAAACGACAGCAGCTTGCCATCCGGTGAGATCGAAGGGAAGCCATCAAAGGCATCACTGGTGGTGAGGCGCGTCTGCCTGCCTGTTTCGATGTTCATCAGGTAGATCTCAAAGTTATAGGGCGGGTGCATCTTGGCAAAGGCGAAGTGCTTACCATCGGGCGCGGGAAACGGTGCCCAGTTAACCTGGCCATCATTGGTGATCTGCGTTAGCGCACTGCCGTCATGCTTAACGGTATAGATATCCATGCCACGATTACGATCATGCTCTTTGGCTTTCGACCAGGCACGCAAGATAATCGTCTCACTGTCCGGCATATAGAACGCACCGCCCTCCTGCATATCAGGCGTATGAGTGACCTGGATTTCATCACTACCATCCGGGCGAATACGCCATAGATCAAGCATGCCATTGGTTTCGCGGGTAAACAGAACCCACTCACCATCGGGTGAAACTGACACCTCAGCGTCATACTGTCGATTATTTGTCAGACGCTTGACATCTGAACCGTCCACATTCGCGGTGTAGAGTTCGGCCCCCTGCGGGTAATCCCCCACCTTTGACCAATTGCCACGCGGCATATCGAGATTATCTTTGGTTGAGGTAAAGACCACCCGCTTGTTATCGGGGAAGAAAAAAGAACAAGCATCATTACCCACATCATTAATCTCATGAACGCTGCGCCCATCAATACTCGCGATATTGATATGGTATGCCTCAGAGGCCTTTGATTTCGCGTAAAAAATCAACTGTTTACTATCGGGAGAAAAATAAGACTCAACCGCACGATCCACATTCGGCAGCTGCCAGATCGGCAATTCATTCGCCTCAGAGAGGCCATTTTTTTTGGTTTCCCAGCCGGTATAGGCATCTACCACCGGCATGATTGGCGACTCCGCCTCATGCGCAATCGCAACCAAACTCGTCACACCAAACAGCACAACCGCCACTCCCTGCAACGCTAATTTCATCATCCATTCCCCGTATGTCGATATGCTTATCCGAATGGATTGCAAGAAACGTGCACATCTAAAATGAGCGCTTTTTGTTAAACCGAGAGTTGAGCTATGATCAAATCATCACAACACTGGACAATGGACTGACTCAATGATGACCCAAGCCCGCACGCTGCCCATACTACTGCTGACATTGCTTACCTGCTTGATGACCACCGCGGTACAGGCGAAAGTCGGCACCACCATCCATCACGCACTGAACGTCACACTTGAACCGGCGACCTCAACGATCACCGCGCAAGATACCATCACCCTACCCGCACATTTAGCCTCTCAACCCTATTTCGAATTTCTACTGCACGCAGGCCTCAACCCAAAGTCCAGTACACATTCGCTTGAGATACTCGCAACCCCCGGCAATTCGATCCAGCACCACTATCGGGTAAAACTCAGCGCAGACAAGCAACCGATCACACTCAACTACAGCGGCGTTATCAACCACCCAATCAGCGCCGAAGGAGAGCAGTACGCACGTGGCTTTAAAGAGACACCCGGGCTAATCGACAAGGCTGGCATTTTCTTAGCTGGCTCGACATTGTGGTATCCGGTGGTACCAGAGCAACTGGTAAGTTTTGATCTATCCATTGGCACACCTGAAGGCTGGACTGCCATCAGTCAGGGGCAGCGCATCCCGGTACTCCTGGAGGCACTTCCCGGCTGGACAAGTCAGATGTGGCAAGAGAGACAGCCGCAGGATGACATCTTCATCATCGCCAATCGCTACCATGAATATAGCCAAAGTGCCGGTGCAACCGAGGCAATGGTCTTTCTACGTGATGCCGATGAAACCCTTGCACAGAAGTACCTCGACACCGCCGCGCAGTATCTCTCAATGTACAACAAGCTGCTCGGCCCCTACCCCTACCAAAAATTCGCGATGGTGGAAAACTTCTGGGATACCGGCTACGGCATGCCTTCGTTCACCCTGCTTGGCCCACGCGTGATCCGCTTTCCGTTTATCCTGCACTCATCCTATCCGCATGAAATTCTGCATAACTGGTGGGGCAACGGTGTCTTTGTCGATTACAGCAGAGGCAACTGGGCCGAAGGGCTCACCACTTATCTTGCCGATCATCTGATTGCCGAACAACGCGGCCGCGCCATCAGTTACCGCCGCGATATTTTGCAACGCTATAGCGACTTCGTTACCGATGGGCGCGACTTTCCACTGAGCCAGTTTCGCTCACGCCACAGCTCGGCCACGGAAGCCGTCGGCTACGGCAAAACGCTGATGCTATTCCACATGCTGCGCCAGCAACTCGGCAACCGTGACTTTGTGCGCTCGCTCGCCACCCTCTATCGCAAGTACCGTTTTACCATTGCCAGTTATCAGGATGTCGAAGCGGTCTTTAGTCAGGTAAGTGAGCAAGACCTCGCGCCTTTTTTTGATCAGTGGGTACAACATGCGGGTGCACCCAGCCTGAAACTGGATAACGCCGCCATCAGCAAAGAAGGCATGCGTTACCACCTGAATGCATCGCTGATTCAGCAACAGTCAGGCACGCCATTTGAATTGCAGATTCCGGTAATGGTCTATCTCGAAGGGCAAAGCGAACCGCAGGTCGAAATCGTTTCGATGAATGCCGCGCAGCATGATATTTCACTCACCTTTGACGCCCGCCCGCTGCGTATCGAAGTCGACCCGATGTTTGATCTCTTTCGCCGCCTTGATGACAAAGAAATTCCATCCGCCCTTTCACAGGGTTTTGGTGCCGAACGCGTGTTGATGCTGCTGCCATCGAAAGCAGATAGCGCACTGCTCAACGAATACCGCGCGATGGCCAACGCCTGGGCGCACACCCAGCCGGGCGAGTGGCAGGTAAAGCTCGACAGTGAAATCGAACAGCTACCGAGTGACCGTGCGGTGTGGATTCTCGGCTGGAACAACCGCTTTAGCAATACCGTTAAACAGGCGCTTAAAGAACAGGGCGTTTCGCTGGATGGCGACACACTGACTATCAAAGAGAAGTCGCTACCGATTGCCAACCACTCTGCGATGCTCACTGCACGCCACCCTGAAAATAGCGGTGCAACCTTGGTATGGCTCGCCACCAGTCGCGCCGAAGCGGTACCGGCATTGGCGCGCAAGCTGCCGCACTATCGTAAATACAGCTACCTCGCCTTTGAAGGGGATGAAGGCAACAACGTCGCCAAGGGACAGTGGCGCGTGTTGAACTCACCGATGAGTCTCGACTTCAACTATGCCGATAATCCTGCACGTGATGGCTTCACGCTGACACCCGCACCTGCGCTGGCACAACTGCCACCGGTCTTTTCCGAAAAACGGATGATGCGTGATGTCGAATTCCTCGCCAGCGAAGCAATGAAAGGACGCGGTCTCGGCACACCTGAACTGGACAAGGCCGCCGATTATATCGCCAATGAGTTTAAAAAGATGGGGCTGCAACCCGGCGGTGATAACGGCAGCTACTTTCAGCAGTGGTCGGAAGATGTCGGCGCGCCGCTGGGTAACACAAAGCTCACTAACGTGATTGCAGTGTTGCCCGGCAGCAACCCACAACTGGAGGGTGAAAGTCTGGTGATCAGCGCCCACTACGACCACCTTGGCCTCGGCTGGCCCGATGTGCATCAAGGCGATGAAGGCAAGGCGCACCTGGGTACCGATGATAACGCCAGTGGTGTGGCAGTGATGCTGGAGCTGGCGCGCCAGGTGAGTAAAAAATGGAATCCGGCGCGCAGCATTGTCTTTGTCGCGTTCACCGCCGAGGAGGCCGGTCTGCGCGGCTCACAGCACTACACCCACGCGATGAGTGAACTACCGGCGCGTAAAGCGATTGCGGTACTCAACCTCGATACCGTCGGCCGTATTGGTGCAGGCCCGGTGACAATCTTCGGCACACAATCAGCCCGCGAGCTGGTGCATGTGATTCGCGGCGCAGGCTTTGTCACCGGCATTCAGACACAAAGCATCAACACCGATTTAGGCTTTAGCGATCAAAAGAGCTTTTACGATATCGGCGTACCCGGTGTACAGTTCTTTGGCTCGGTGCATAGCGACTTTCATCGCCCCACCGACACCATTGAGCTAATCGATAGCGCCGGCATGGTAAAGGTCGCCGCCATCCTTAAGGAGACCGCCGAATACCTCGCCAATGTTCCTGAAGGGCTGAGCATTGCCCTGCCCAAATCAGCCCCGCAGAAACGCACTGAGAGAGCCAGGCAAGGACGGCGCGTCGCCATCGGCACCATCCCGGACTTCGCCTTTGGCGGTGAAGGCGTGCGCATCAGTGGCACGTCACCCGATTCCCCTGCTGAAAGAGCAGGGCTAAAAGATGGCGACATCCTCACCGCTATCAACGGCAAGGCGATTGATGACCTTGCCGCCTACGCCAAAGTGCTGCGTACTCTCAAGGCAGGCGATTCGATAAAACTGCAGTATTTGAGGAACGACAAACAACATGAGGTTCAGGTGACGGCCGTCGCCAGATAAAAACATTACCAATCGTTAAGAGTGTGAAGCAGTAGCAAGAAATCGATTGCGTATGCGCTATCATCAGCACGCATCAAAACTGAATCATTATGAGATCAACGTTACGTCATGAACACAAACAGCAATCTAAACATCGTAAAAAATTCCCCTTTGGGCAAAGAGCTAACTGAAACACAGTGCAAGACCCTCGCCGCTATCATTGAAGTCCGTAACCTTAATCCAGGTGAGGTGCTAATCTCAGAAAACAGGATTGATCACTCTCTCTATGTCTTGATTAGCGGCAAACTCTCTGTCATAAAAGGAGCAGACAGCCATCAGGAAGAGCAGCTACATGTGCTCACTGCTGGCGAGCTAACCGGCACCCGGGGGTTTATTGATGGCAAAAATCCCAGCGCTACCCTACGCGCCCTGACCAATACTCAGCTCTTCTGCATTGAACAGTCGAAATTCGAGAAGCTGATCTCTTCGGAGCCTGCCATCGTCTATCAGGTTATGCGTGCTATCGTTAATAACATCCACGGGATTGTCCAGAACATGAACAATAGCCACATTGAGTTATCTAACTACATCAATAGACAGCACGGTCGTTACTGATTGCAGGGATGCGTAGACTGTCAGTCTATCGCCCTGCTTCTGATTGGCCATATTGCCACCATCTACATCATCGACCACAACGACTCACTATCACCCTGCAATATCCGCGTAATCACATCACCACCAAGACAGTGATTACTGTGGTTACGAGGTAACAAAACCAGCCCTGTTACCAAGCCAATAATCAGGTTAAAAAACCATATGAAAACTATTGCAGAAAGGACTATGATATAGAACTCCCCCTTAGCGATGTAATTTAAACCACTTGTTAGAAGCCTATCAATAGAGACATTTTCAAATCATGAATGCAATCAGTAAAATCGAACTCATTAAAAACTCTCCTCTGGGCAAAGACCTTAGCGATGCCCATTGCGAAACCCTTGCCGCGATTATTGAAATACGCGGCCTTAAAAAAGGCGAAGAACTACTTTCTGAAGGCCATGTTGATCACACGCTTTACGTGCCGATCGATGGTCAGATCTCTGTCGTAAAAACCTCTGGTAGCGGTGATGAAGACCAGCTACACATCCTTAAACCAGGCGAACTGGCGGGCGCGATGGGATTCCTTGATGGCAAAGAGCATAGCGCTACCCTACGCGCCATCACCGACACGCAGGTCTTCTGCCTGGAGCAGGCAAAGTTTGAAGCACTGATCTCATCAGAGCCGACCATCGTTTACCAGGTGATGCGTGCTATCGTTCGCGATATCCATGGCATCGTTAGAACCATGAACAATAGCCATGTTGAGTTTTCAAACTACATCAACAAGCAACACGGCCGTTACTGATACCCTGCATTGAGACCTGACGATGCATACTCGATGCCTGGCCAGCGTTCTTCTTCTCGCTGGCCACGTTACCACCATCTCTGCCGATGTTCCCGCTGAACAACGGCATGAGGTGGAACACCTACTAAACTTCGTCGCTAACACCAGCTGCATCATCGAGCGCAACAGCTCGCTACATAGCGGGCCGGAAGCGCTATCACATATCAAGAAAAAGTACGCCTATTATCGGAATGATATCTCTTCTACCGAAGAATTTATTGAATTGTCTGCCAGTAAGAGTACGTTTAGTGGGAATTTTTATACAGTGCAGTGCAAGAGAGAAAAAATAATGGCGGTGCAGCAATGGCTACTGGATGAGTTAACGGCTTATCGCCAAAAAGCCGTATCAGTAAATTAGCTCGCAGGGTGGGTTAGCGATGTGGTCAAGTGGATCTACAGGCGCAGGATCGCCGGGGTGAGTTTATCGATGCCAAATATACTAAGGGAGCGACCATTAGCGGCGGACTACGCCTTGATTCAGACCTCGTTATTGAACCACATCACCCCTTTTGTGCTATTGTCTCCCCTTAAGCCCAAAGTGGGCATACAATTTTCACACTTAACTTAAATATTCATAAAACACAAAGGGTGAAAAATGGCTTGTCGACCTCTAAATAGCGTTACATTATCCTCTGAAAGCAAAAAAAACGATTAAAAAGATTGCCACTAAAACTAAGCGGGGTAATGTATTGCAGCCCATCGTAGCTGGAGGCACACTGATTAACGCATTAGTTAGCGACAAATCCATACCCATGATATTCAATGTAACAACAACTGACTGGGTTGCCCTCGCTCAAGCAATTAAATCGGTTAATAGTATTACAAAGAGAGTGATACGCCAGGAAATCGAACTCATGCTTCTAAAAACAGACGGTAAGGAACAGAAGTTCTGGAGAAGTCTGTATGAATGCTATTAAAACTACTTTAGCTTTACTTGTATGGGCGCTGCCAAGCTTTGCGCTTGCAGATAAAAGCTCGCACCACTACGATATTGCCTTTTCAGCATTGTATGCTGAATTCAATGATGCCTATGCTCTACTGGACACCAAAATAAAGGCATGTAGCTCAGCTGAATATACGGATCATGATTTTAATTCTGTTATGCAGAATATACCAAAAGATATTTCAAGCGAACAGTTAAATGCCGCTCTTTTTCTGCTGAAAAAACGTTATAACGACAGATGTGCTAGTGACGCGGTGGGCTATTATGTGGTTAAAGCTGCGAATATAAAGCGCCTGAATAGAACACTGCAAGAAGAAAAAATCAAAATAAAATCAAATGACACTCTAAATTCTGTATTGGAGAAGATCAACGAGACAGAACAGTTATTGTTTCATGCACCTGCATCATACTTTGAGCTGCTTTGGCAATATCAATCTATCAGTGAAAACAACAGGAAAAAGTTAGAATCAATAGAAGAGCTTCAATCCAACTACAGCATGATCAAACTATTGGATGAATTTGAAAAAATATAAGGGTTTTGTCCAGCCGCTGGTGAATATCTGTCAGAACTTGAAGCACCTGTTGTTGGGCGGTATATTGCTCGGCGGCACTCAGCGCTTTTATCAATTTTTCGACGGCATACAGTTTGCTGATTAGGTTAATAGCAACGCCTGCTTTGCCTGTTTTTTGGGTTTTGCCTGAACTCGCTTTCTGGGCATCGATACACTTACACCGGCGACTTCGTTGAATCTAAATTCCTCAGTTGACCCACTGATTTTTCTGAGCTTGATTGATAACCATATTAGAGCTTAACTTCGCCTCAGGTTGCCCAGACGAAGGGAACCACTTCAACCTTCTTTATATCTCTATATCAGTGAGTTAAGATTTTTGAAGAGGCTCTAATTATACGAATTCAGAGTTCGTTACAAAGCCTTAATATCGCAAAATCAACATCTCTTCTGAAATGGTGTTAATTTCGGTTAAACCAAAAAATGAACGATCCATTGTCGTAACATCAATACCATCTGGTAGTAATAATAGCACTTTACCTTTTAGGTTTTCATCCCCCCGGGTTTCCCACATACCAAGAAACTGCTGCTGCGTAAAACGACGATTGCCCCAAGAAGGATCACCCAAACTGACACTGCCGTCCGGGTTCACACTGCGAATAACGGAAAAGTGGTCGTCACCCCGATATTTTAAATAGGCGATGGCCGGTACTTTAAGTTGGTGAAGTTGCTCAAAATTAAGCGCAATACCCATGCCTTTGAGACCATAAGGCTGAACCACTTCCGCCAAGTCTTGAAAAGAGGCGGCACCATCGGCCTCCATCCGATCCAGCAGCTCGGCTTCGGTAACGTCTAAACCATAAAAACCGTTCATAATCGTAGCGACTGAAGCGGCGCCGCAAGAATAGTCTAGATCCTGCTTGACGATTTGATCGTCACGCAAGTCTTTCCAAGTCTTTATCGGTATTTGGCCCTGGAGTGTTGCCGTGAAGAGGGACACCTCACTGGCTATACCAACATTCACCATTCCGCACAAAAACAGGATGGCTATGCTACAGCGGATTTTTTTCATACAAATTTAAACCCGGTTGTGTCGCTACTTCGCTAAAAATTATTTGGCGTCCATGCCAAAAATTCACTCACTAACTACATACCACCCATACCACCCGTACCATCCATGCCACCCGTACCATCCATACCGCCCATACCAGCCCCGCCGCCTAAAAGGATATTCAGGTCTTGTGTAATAGTCATCATAACAACACCTCTGGCATTATCCACAAAAGTGCCAAGATCTCCAGTCCAGGACTGAGTGGCAATCGACATTAAGAGACTCCCCAAACCCGCAAGAAGAGGCATAAACGACATGTTACCCTCCGTCTCTACCATTTCCTGTTCAGATAGCATGAGCATATTTATGCTACTACCCGAACCAAACGCAAAAGCCATATCTTTATCGTCCAGTGAATTCGCCACAGCAGATTGTGCGCTGAACAGTAATGCAAGGGCAAAAAACAAAGACGTACTTGTTAATTTTTTCATAATAATTACACTCTCTTTTAAAAAATAAATTTGAGACAATACTCTACCGACATACTATGTTTTTTCTGTTGTGATGATACCTCCTTTAATGCTAGTGCTTGCTTGAAAATCGGCTGGGAAATTTATAAAGGATCGTCATACTGATTTCGGTACCACTGTTGCCGGTGATGTCTGCACGGCTGTCTATTTGTACGGTGCTCTGTTTACTCCAGGCATAGCCGATGCCGAATGCTAATTTGCTTTGGGTGGTAAAGATACCCTGGCTTTGGCCGTTGAACTCGCCGCGTTGCTGTCGGCGCCATTGCAGGCCCTGGGTTAGGGTCACTTTGTGGTTTACCGCGAAGGCGATACCAGGATTCAAAAACAAGATGTCACCGCTATTAATGCGCTGATCTTCCACGCTGATTTCAGCACTGTAGCGATAGCCGGTGGTCAGCGTTAAAACCAGGGGATCAATGGCGCGGTAAATGGTGATGCCCAGCAGGCCTGCTTTACCGTATTTCAGCTCGCTGCCTTCAGCCGCGACATTTTCTGCCAAAGCCACTTCTGCAAAGCCTAATAATGCCGGTGTGGCATTATCTTCGGAAAAGCGATGATTCACTCCGAACCAAGCATCACCGAACTTTTTTGTATTATCACTGGAGGTGCCATTGACACTGAAAGAGCGAGTATTCTGGCTAATGCCACTCACCCGGCTATACAGTTCAGTTTTCAGGTTCAAGCCATAACGAACCCCAATGGAGAGCGCTAAGATATCGGTATTTTGTCGAGCCTGGTTCACGGAAACAGGCAAAGAAATAAACTGGCCGGGACCCAGTTGTAATGTAGCCAACAACGAATCTACATTACGCCGATCACTGTTTGCATACACCAAATTAATATCCGCACGCCAACGCCGTTCCGCTGTGAGCAGGTTTTCGATGGTAAGCGGTAAATCTGCATGAGCAACCGGGGTCACTAAAGCAATCAGCAGCAATGCAACTATCAATCGATCATTGAGCATGAAATTCCGCTATTAATATTAAACCAAAGCTAACGACTCACCCTGTCAGACTCGATACACAGAAGCAGAATACTAAACCAATCGTTAAATATTTACAAGTTTGAACTGATTAAACATATATAAATTGACATATAGAGTCGTCCAGTTATGGTTTTTGTCACAAGAAATTTAAACTACCCATTGCGTTAATGGGTTTCTCGCCGTAGATTCATCCTGAATCAGGCAGGCTCCCGAGCGCTGTAGCATCTATAAAAATAGCATGCGCCATGAATGAATTGAGTGATATTTCCACTCATCAGTACACCCTCTCATTCATCGACATAACCTGCTTAGGAACGTGCACGGAATAACTTACCGTTTTCGCATCCCTGCTTTAGCCCGTCTTTGCCCGTTCTTCAATCACAAAAACTCGAAATAGCACGACTATTCCTCCGCTTTTGCTCAATCAGAGCGCCAAAACAGCAAGTTATTCCGTGCACGTTCCTTATCCAATAAGCTAATGAAGCAGTATCACTCTAAATCGATAATGGCATTCGATTTGCATTACACATAATCAAGGTAATGAAATAATTCCATCATTCAATCAAAAGAAGTAGTTTTGATTAAAGATAACTATTCGCCATAGTGATGGAAATACTACCTGATTAGCTGCCATAACAACCCAGATAACGCTGATGCATGAATACGAAAGAACAATGACATATAAGGGAGAGCGTTTGTGAAGCCAAAAGAGATCGTTATTGTCGCAGCAAAACGCACCCCTATTGGTGCTTTTCTCGGTCAATTTTCAGGCACTTTAGCGCATGAACTGGGTGCTTGCGCCATTAATGCAGCGGTTTCTGACAGTACAGTGAAGCCAGATGAAATCGACGAACTGATCATGGGCTGCGTATTACCGGCAGGATTAGGTCAGGCGCCAGCCCGCCAGGCAGCGCTCAACGCCGGATTATCGATCACCACTGTCTGCACCACGATCAACAAAGTATGCGGTTCAGGGATGAAAAGTGTGATGCAAGGGGTTGATGCCATTACCGCTGGCAGTGCCAATATTGTAGTCGCAGGCGGCATGGAGTCGATGAGTCGCGCCCCCTATCTTGCCCCCAATACACGCCAGGGAGCCCGCTTCGGCCACACTGAGTTGCTCGACCATATGCTATTCGACGGCCTGCAAAACGCCTCTGATGGTGAAGCAATGGGCGTCTTTGCGGAGCAGTGCGCGGCACATTTTAATTTTAGCCGCGAACAGCTCGATGCCTTTACCGTGGAATCCGTTAACCGCGCGATGACCGCCTGTCGTAACGGCGCGTTTAATGACGAGCTCACCGCTGTCGAGATCAAAACACGCCATGGTGAAGAACAGATCGCAACGGATGAAACGCCCGCGCGCTGTAGGCCCGAAAAAATCCCCACGTTAAAGCCTGCCTTCAAAAAGGGAGGCGTGATCACTGCCGCCAATTCATCATCGATCTCTGATGGTGCAGCAGCGCTGGTATTAATGTCAGCCGACGAAGCAAATACTCGTAACATTACCCCGCTGGCACGTATCGTCGCACATAGCAGCCACGCCATGCTGCCAGAAGAGTTCACGCTTGCGCCGATTCATGCCATTAACAAACTCTATCAGAAGTGCAACTGGCGCGACAACGATATCGATCTTTACGAGATCAACGAAGCCTTTGCAGCAGTAGCGATGGGGGCGATGCATGAGCTGAACCTTGACCATGCTAAAGTCAATGTCAATGGTGGGGCCTGCGCCCTCGGACATCCAATCGGTGCATCAGGCGCACGTATTATTGTGACACTACTGCATGCACTACGTGCTCGCGGTAAACAGCGAGGCATTGCGTCACTCTGCATTGGCGGAGGTGAAGCAACGGCTATCGCAATCGAAGCAGTAGCCTGAAATTAATTGGCTGATACCAATCAATACTAGAGAGAATTAAAGGAATATTTTCTACCACATAGCACAGCATATGGAATTTAAAGATGGCGATCATAGAAAGTAACATCGATACCAGAAGCGAAGCGTTTACCGACAATAGTGGCCATTTGCAGCTACAGGTCAACGACCTTAAAGAGCGCCTGCGTGATGTAAAAACTGGCGGTTCGAATAAAGCACGAGACAAACACCTACAACGCGGCAAACTGCTGGTCAGGGATCGTATCAACATGTTGATCGACGAAGGCCACCCTTTCATGGAGTTTTCGGCACTAGCCGCCAATCACATGTATGGCGACCAGGTACCGAGCGCTGGCATTATTACTGGTATTGGCGTGGTGCATGGCCAGGAGACGATCATCATTGCCAACGATGCCACGGTAAAGGGTGGCACCTACTACCCGATCACCGCAAAAAAGCATCTACGCGCACAGGAGATTGCCGAACAAAACCGCCTGCCGTGCATCTATCTGGTGGATTCAGGTGGGGCTTTTTTGCCGCTACAAGATGAGGTCTTTCCTGATCGAGATAATTTTGGTCGCGTCTTCTATAACCAGGCCAGACTTTCAGCACAGGGAATCCCACAGATCGCTGTGGTGATGGGTTCATGCACGGCCGGTGGCGCCTATGTCCCGGCGATGGCAGATGAATGTGTGATCGTCCAGTCTCAGGGCACCATATTCCTTGGCGGCCCGCCACTGGTAAAGGCTGCCACAGGTGAAGTGGTCGATACTGAAACGCTGGGCGGTGCTGAGGTACACAGCCGTATCTCAGGCGTCGCGGATCATATGACTAAAGATGATGCCGATGCGCTGCAGATTACTCGTAATATTGTCGCCAATCTCAACTATCAAAAACAGGGCGTGATCAATCGACAAGCGATCACTAACCCACTCTACTCAGCAGAAGAGCTATATGGAATCGTACCATTCGATGTGCGTAAACAGTATGACGTACGTGAAGTCATCGCGCGCATTGTAGACGGTTCGGAATTTCAGGAATTTAAAAAGCTCTTCGGCCAGACACTGGTGTGTGGCTTCTCACATATCCATGGCTACCCTGTCGGCATCGTCGCTAATAACGGCATCCTCTTTTCAGATGCAGCGCTTAAAGGGACTCACTTCATTGAACTATGCAATCAACGCGGAATTCCACTGCTGTTTTTACAGAACATCGCCGGATTTATGATCGGAAAAAAATATGAGCACGAGGGCATCGCAAAACATGGCGCTAAAATGGTTAATGCTGTTGCCTGTAGTGAAGTGCCCAAGTTCACCGTCATTATCGGCGGCTCCTATGGCGCAGGCAACTACGCCATGTGCGGTCGTGCCTATAGCCCAAGGCAATTATGGATGTGGCCCAATGCGCGCATTGCAGTCATGGGTGGCGACACGGCCTCGCATCTGCTTAGCTCAGTTAAAAAAGATAGCATGACAAGAGCCGGAAAACAGTGGAGTGATAAGGAACAAGAGGCATTTGAAAATGAGACACGGGAACAATTTGAGCGCCAAAGCCACCCCTATCATGCAACCGCACGCATATGGGATGATGGCATCATTGACCCGATAGAGACGCGCGATCTGGTGGGGCGCGGTATTGCAGCGGCGATGAATGCCCCGGTTAAAAAAACCGACTACGGTGTTTTTAGAATGTAATAACACCTTAGGAACGTGACATTACATTAAGGAGAGTAAACATGACTCAAGTTGAACGATTAACAATTGAGACCGACTCACGTGGCGTCTGCACACTCTCATTAAACAATCCCGAAAAGCACAACGCCTTCGATGATGAACTGATTGCATCATTACGTACCACACTCAGTGAAATCGAAAAAGATAATGCTGTCCGTATTCTAATACTCACCGGCAAGGGCGAGACCTTTTCCAGCGGCGCCGACCTCAAATGGATGAAAGCCGCTGCACAACGAGATGAGGCGGCTAACCAGAAAGATTCTGAGACACTCGCCAAATTGATGCGGGCACTCTATGAATACGATAAGCCTACAGTGGCACGTATTAATGGTAGCGCCTTTGGTGGCGCACTTGGGTTAATTGCCTGTTGCGATATCGCCATTGCAGTACGCAATGCCCAATTTGCCTTTACTGAAGTACGCTTTGGTCTGGTGCCAGCCGTGATCGCACCCTATATCATCAAGGCGGTTGGCGAACGCCATGCGCGCCGACTCTTCCTGAGTGGCGAGCGCTTCAGTAGTGACGAAGCGAAAAAAATAGACCTTGTTCACCAGATCAGTGATAACAACGCGCTTGATGAAACCATTGACAAAGCGACTGAGAAGCTACTCAAAGCGGGGCCATTATCAGTACAGGCCTGTAAGTGCCTGATTCGCTCATTGAGTCCTGACTTTAGCGATGAATCATCCGCCCGATTGATTGCACAGCTACGGGCCTCAAGTGAAGGGCAGGAAGGGATCAGCGCATTTTTCGAAAAACGCCCCCCTTCATGGGTCAGCTAACATTAGATTAGTCATATTAATTTAGCGGCTATGAATTCACTGCCATCAAAAGTTACCATTGTTGAGGTCGGTCCTCGTGACGGCCTTCAAAGTGAGGCACAGCAGGTCCCATCACAAATAAAAATAGATCTCATCAACCAACTCTCATGTTGCGGGCTATCGGTCATTGAAAGTGGCAGTATGGTAAACCCTAAATGGGTACCTCAAATGGCAGACTCAGAAACGGTGATCAAAGCAATCAACCAGCACCCGGATATAAAATACCCTGTACTGGTTCCCAATGAAAAAGGGATGCAACGCGCGCTTGCGGCTGGTGCCAAAAGCGTCGCCATCTTCGTTTCAGCTAGCGAAGGCTTTAACCATAAAAATCTTAACTGCTCGATTGAACAGTCATTCACTCATTTTAAGCCGGTAATGGCAATCGCGCACGATAGCGGTATTGAGGTACGTGCCTACCTCTCATGTGTAATGGGCTGCCCATACGATGGCAAGATAAAACCGATGGTGGTCGCCACCATTGCACGCCGCCTGATTGAACTTGGTTGCTATGAAGTTTCACTAGGCGACACCATCGGCACCGGTACCCCGCTACAGGCACAACGGCTGATACAAACCGTTAGCAAACAGGTCGCGACCGAACAGCTGGCAATCCACTTTCATAACACCAGGGGCCAGGCACTAGCCAACATCTACGCCTGCCTCGAACTCGGAATCACCACCATTGATGCGGCGGTAGGCGGCCTCGGTGGCTGCCCCTATGCAGCAGGAAGCAGTGGCAACGTGGCGACTGAAGATGTGATCTATATGCTGCATGGGATGGGGATTGAAACAGGGGTTGATCTGCGCGCTTTAAGCGAAGCGGGCAACATGATCTGCCAGCAGTTAAATCGCATCAACAATAGTCACGTTGGAAAACTCTATATCTAAAACATAACAATGAGAACAGACCATGGAATTCAAACAACTTAACGCAATTGTGACCGGCGGCGCCTCCGGGCTTGGGCTCGCCGTCACGCAGCGTATCATCACAGCAGGTGGCGCGGTGGTTATTCTGGATCTGGATTGCGAACATTGCGCCGATGAGCTGATCCTGCTGGGTGAACGGGCACACTTTATCGCAACCGATGTCACCTCTGAAGCGGCTGTCGATGCGGCACTACAGAAAGCGCACTCCAGATTAGGTGATATCCAGCTGGTCGTTAATTGTGCTGGCATTTCACCGAGCAGTCGAGTCCTGGCGCGTGATGGCCTAATCAATAATGTTGAATTTCAGAAGGTCATCGAGATCAATCTCAATGGCAGTTTTACCGTTTGCCGTGCAGCCGTAAATCTAATGCAACACAATACCGCTATTGGCAGGGATGATGAAAGAGGGATATTGATTAACACCGCATCAATCGCTGCCTTTGAAGGTCAAATTGGTCAAGCCGCTTATGCGGCATCGAAAGGTGGCATTGTCAGCATGACACTGCCACTTGCGCGTGAGTTTGCACGACTCGGCATTCGCGTCATGTCGATCGCACCCGGACTATTCGAAACCCCGATGTTTGACGGGCTTCCCCTAGCTGCTCGCGAATCACTTAGCACCAACACTCCCTACCCCAAACGGCTGGGAAAACCTGAGGAATTTGCCGCACTGGTACAACATATCGTCGAAAATCCGATGTTAAATGGCTCCACTATTCGACTTGATGGTGCTCTTCGCATGGGGCAGAAGTAACGCAATCGCATTTAATTGCATGCCAAACGATACTCAGCCAATCTGGACACCATCAGCGCAACGGATTGCTAAGGCCAATCTCACTCAATTTATCAAAACTGTTCGTGACGTATACAACATTACACTCGATGACTACGCCTCGTTATATCAGTGGTCAATCGATAGCCCTGAACAGTTCTGGCCTGCCGTGTGGGACTTCACTGCGATTAAGGCTAGTCAACGATGGGATCGCGTTATAAATGGTAACACCATGCCAGGTGCAAAATGGTTTGAGGGTGCACGCCTCAACTTCGCCGAAAACCTGCTACGTCATTGCCACGGGCCGCTACAGGAGAAAGCTGCGCTGATCTTTTACGGTGAAGATCAAAACCGCAGTGAACTCTCCTATCGCGAACTCTACTCTGCCGTTGCCAGTCTCGCCACAGCGATGCGCCAACATGGTGTCGGCAGTGGTGATCGCATCGCAGGTTTTATCCCCAACCGTCCCGAGGCAGTTATCGCAATGCTGGCCGCCACCTCACTGGGTGCCATCTGGTCGTCATGCTCTCCCGATTTTGGTGTCGATGGCGCTATCGAACGCTTTAAACAGATCGAACCAAAGCTACTTTTCTGCTGTGATGGCTATTGGTTTAAAGACAAACAACATGATTCATTGACGCGAGTTGCTGAGATTTCACAACACATAACAAGCATTACTCAAGTCATCGTCATCCCCTGTCTAAACCAGCAACCAGATTTTTCCGCACTGCCCAACGCCATCAACTATCACACGTTTATAAATACAGACGCTGAAGAGATCAATTTTGTACAACTACCATTCGACCACCCGCTCTACATCCTCTACTCATCCGGCACCACAGGGAAACCAAAGTGCATTGTGCATAGCGCGGGCGGTACGTTGATACAACACCTCAAAGAGCTGGTACTGCATACCGACCTGAAGAGCGAAGATACGATCTTTTACTTCACCACCTGTGGCTGGATGATGTGGAACTGGCTGGTGAGTTCGCTTGCAACAGGAGCGACACTGATTCTATACGATGGCTCCCCTTTTCACCCGTCACCAAAGATCCTGTTTAATATCGCTGAAAAAGAAGGCATTACCATCTTCGGCGCCAGTGCAAAATATTTTTCTGCGCTGGCAAAAAATGGTGCCAAACCCAAGGCTAATCACCAACTCGAAAAATTACGCACCATACTGTCGACCGGGTCACCATTAGCACCCGAATCATATGACTATATCTATCATGAAATAAACGCAGACCTGCAATTATCATCGATCTCCGGCGGCACCGACATTGTCTCCTGCTTTGCGCTTGGCAACCCACTACTGCCAGTCTATCGCGGTGAGCTGCAGTGCCGTGGTCTCGGCATGAAGGTTGAGGTCTTCGATGAATCAGGTAAAGCAATAAAAAATCAAAAAGGCGAACTTGTCTGCACCGCACCCGCGCCGCCAATGCCACTCTGTTTCTGGGGCGATGATGACAATAAAAAATACCATGCGGCCTATTTCGAGTGCTTCAATAACGTCTGGGCCCATGGTGACTATGCTGAAATCACAACACATGATGGCATCATCATCTACGGGCGATCTGATGCATTGCTTAACCCTGGCGGCATTCGTATCGGTACCGCAGAGATCTATCGCCAGGTAGAGAAACAGCCAGAGATTACAGAGAGCATCGCAGTGGGGCAGCACTGGAAAGATGATGTGCGCATCATACTATTTGTAAAACTACAGGATGGGTGTGAACTCAACGAAGCACTCATCAGTCAGCTTAAGCGTCGTATCCGGCAAAACACCACGCCACGTCATGTACCCAGTAAGATCATCTCAGTGGATGACATTCCACACACCCGCAGTGGCAAAATAGCTGAACTCGCCGTTCGTAATGTCATTCATAATGAAACGGTCGTCAATATCAGTGCCATCGCCAACCCCGCAGCGCTCGACTGTTTCAAAGCGCTGCCTGAGTTACAGCCCTTTCACACCAACATGCCATCATCCCGGCGAAGGCCGGAACCCAGAAATCCATCAAAGAGCGACTAACGACCAGCATCCACTCATCCGTCCAATGCCCACTGAACAGGCTCTTCACCATGCGCGGTTAAATACTCATTCGCCAAAGAGAAACAGCCAGAACCCATAAACGCACTAAAGCCTTTGCCCGTTTTACTCGCCCCTAACGGGCTGGGGTGCGAGGTCTTAATCACACAGTGTTTATCGGTATCCACCACCGAGCAGACATCATGCGCAAAGCGCCCCCACGCCAGAAACACCACGCCCTCTTTATGTCGGTTAATATACTGAATACAGGTATTGGTGAATCGTAACCACCCCTGTTTGCTATGACTGTTGGCATCACTGGCTCGCACCGTGAGTGAGGCATTAAGCAACAACACCCCCTGTTTCGCCCACGCCTCTAAATTACCGGATGTTGGAATATCCGCTCCCAAATCACGATTGAGTTCTTTGTAGATATTACGCAACGATGGCGGAACCTTAATTCCGTCCGGCACGCTAAAACTCAGGCCATGCGCTTGTCCTTCACCGTGGTAAGGGTCTTGCCCGACAATGACCACTTTGATCTTTTCAAGGGGGGTCTGTAAAAAAGCGTTAAACCAGAGATCGCTCGGTGGATAGATCACCTGCCTGTTCTGTTTTTCGGTTTTCAAAAACTCACGTAATTTGACCATATAGTCTTGTACGAACTCATGTTCAAAATGGGCTTTCCAGGCTGGGTCTAGTTGGTTGGTGATTTTTTCGGGCATGATGTTGTTTTCTGTTTTTAGTTATGGAGGGATTATACCGGAACGTTGATCTCGCAGTAGATTTACTGGACTCCAGCACTAGTCGATACACCAAAGAAGATTCGACCGATGCCGCTGAGCAAGTGATTGCCGATCATCTCGCGAATGGTGAGGCAGATCTACAGCGGTGGGCAGAAATAAACGGAGTCGAGTGGGTAGTTGTTCGGCCGGCGATGATCTATGAATTGGGCATAGATAAAAATATAATGGAGATCATGCGTTTGATCCAACGATGGGGATTTTTCCCCGTACTAGGAAAAGGTAGTGGCTTACGTCAGCCTGTTCATGTTGAAGATGTAGCGAATGCCTGCATGGTGATGATGAGTGGGCGGGGGACAATGAACCGGGTTTATACGCTTTCTGGTGGATAGGTACTATCGTATCAAGAAATGGTGAAACGGGTTTTTATGGCGCTGGATAAGCCACCGCGCTTTATTTATCTACCACGCTGGGTATTTCGCCCTGCGCTGACGGGACTACGCTTAGGAACGTGCCCGGAATAACTTGCTGTTTTGGCGCTCTGATTTAGTTTGTATTTGTTCGTTCTGATTGAGCAAAAGCGGAGGAATAGTCGTTCTATTTCGAGTTTTTGTGATTGAAGAACGGGCAAAGACGGGCTAAAGCAGAGATGCGAAAATGGTAAGTTATTCCGTGCACGTTCCTTATTTACCCGTTTTCACCATTGGTCTGTGGCAATGGCTGATCGAATGGATCGGGATTTGGTCTTTGATCATCAGGACGCTGCTATTGATCTTGACTTTTCCCCTCGCCCTTTTTTACTTGAGAGGCAAGACTTCCCTGAGAAAAATGTTACAAAATGATGGTGCTCGGATACCACTTCAACCTAGATTAATCAGTTGGACGGCCAATAGAGTGGTTCTGATTAATTTAGGTTCAATACTCCTGCTATTACTTGCTATTTACACCTTGATGTAACGAATTTTACATTCAATTTGCCACGCTCAGAAATAATAGAGCTGCCCTATAGACTACTCCTCGTCGTCAGTCTCTTTTTCACCACCCCAGCCTTCTTTTTTCGCACGCTCAATTGCGGCAGCGTAGATTTGATGATGACGTTCACGTAGCTCATCAGGCAGACTACTCACCATGCAACCGTACTTATCCCATTCATCATTAACCTGGTTCAACAGAACATCCATACGCCCCAGATCCCACCCTTCACATGTTTCCGTTTCGGGCAGCACCCCAAAAACCCAGGCATCTCGCACTATCTTGCCAATGGAGGTCATACCGCCATCTGTATCTTTATCAATTCCTGCGTAGCAACCTTTTGCCATATTTATATCCTCTTAAAAATAGAAAAGCCTCAACCCGCAGAGCAAAGACTTATCCATGTTACTACTGACTGTATAATCCACGTCACATCTCAAAGAGACATGAATAAAGCGTCAGATGATGACGCTCACATCAAAACGATTAGTCAGGCCAGACGCGCCTTGATGAAAGAGTTGGCGATGCTGCCTGCGCCTCAACCACCACATCAACCGGAGCTGAAGGTGCCTTCGCTGCGCTAGTGACGGCAACAACATCTTTAGGCTGTTTTGACTTTGCCTGACGCACGCTGCTTGCTAACCTGGAACCGACTTCTTTTTTCATGATTTCAATATTTCCCCTATCAGAGCATCAATTTCCTGTTTCGCGGGTTCACCACGTTTTCCCATACAGTATACACTTGATCCTTCCAAAGCCGAACTGCGGTAAACAGCACGACGTCGCAGACAGCTCTCTAACGCAGGGATATCAAATTCATCCAGCGCCTGTCGCATCCCTCTGGACATCGCATTACGTGGCTCCAGTTGATTCACCATGATGTAGGGCTGCAACTCATCATTGATGATCTTCACCTGCTCAATCGCCTCGGCAAGGCGAACGCTGGCCCACAGGTCAACCGGGGAGGGCAAAATGGGTATTAGTACTTTATCGGACACCGTCATCGCAGACTGCGCAACACCCGTCTCCAGGGTGGGCGGGCAGTCAACCACCAGATACTGGTAGTCCTCACGCATCCGTTTGATTTCTCTTGGCAAATTACTCGCAATCGAAATAACCGAGACAGGGAAGGGACACTCATCAGGTGAGAGCCCCGCCCACTGACTGGCTGACCCTTGCGGGTCAGCATCGATAATAAGGGTACGACCGCGTTTTGACAGCCCAGCAGCAAGATTCATACTTAAGGTGGTTTTACCCGTACCACCCTTCTGATTCGCCACCGAAAAAACCTGAGCCAACATCACGCGCATCCTTATTTAAATAACGGTGCTCCCATCGCTATGCCAAGTCTTTACCAGAACCATCAACAGAGGAGCCATTAAAAGCGTCAGACAGTGCAAACAAGAACGAGATTTCATCCGTACTCGCAAGCGCCTGATCTTTTCTAAAGGCAAGCATAACACCCTTACGCACCTCAAGGTAACAGTCATCATGTTTCACCATAAACGCCTTCAATTCAGGTGAAATGTGAGCAACCGGGTCAACACCCTCTTTGCCATAAAGGCGGTATTTCTCAGCAAACTCACTACCATCTGACAACTCAACCTCGTCATAGTCAACCAGGTAACGCTCCAGATAATGCCCCGGTGTGATCACAAAATCAGGCACCGCCGGGCTGACATCAGCGGCACAGTTTGAGGTAATGATCGTATGCCAGTGCTTGGAGTGGTAATTCGGTGCAGAGGTATGACTGTAATCATATAGACGCACATCCGCAGCCAAATAGGTTCCACTCATCGCATTGCATTCTTCTTTATCCGCACCACGTCGCAGATAAACAAAGTCTTCCTGGTTGAGTGTACTGACCGCCTCAGGACGAAAGGCAAGGGTAAAACGTTCGGCAAGACGCTCCATCTGAAGCTCTCTGTCGCTACGCTGAACCTGCTCTTTAACCAGGATTGCATCCTGCATACGGGCCGATAGCGAATGCTTGGTAAACTGAACAAAATTTTCAACCCCAACCAGTTCAAAAACACGCCCATCACGAATGCACTCTTCCTCAAACTGGTGCAAGTACTCCATCGCCGTATGGTCAATAATTCGGCCAGACTCGTTAACAATCAGCGTCACGCCCTCTTTACCAGGCAGGCTCGACAGCAGCTTATCCAACGGCAGCAGGTTAAAGCAGACCAATGAAGAGATTGTCATTTCATAATGAGTGACACCATCTCTTTCCAGCTCTTTAACCTTGATAACGGGCGACTGAAACAGGCTCTTCAAATTAGCCCATACCAACGCACATGAACTGCGGCCACTCATACGACCCGACAGGACGTAACGAATAGATGGCATTAGCAGATAAAGTAACATCAATACTTCTGCCGCCACACCGATCAGAATCCCAGAAAGCAGGTCGGTGCCCAAAATCGCGGTAATGGTGATCACAAAGATAATCAGCTGATCACGACCCACAGAATAGGTTTTAGTGAATACTTTATATTCACACAGTTTCCAGCCAACGTAGATCAAAATTGAGGCGATCGCAGCCAGCGGTACCATCGCAATAAAGTCAGTCGCGATAAACAGAAAGATCAACAGGAATGTTGCGTTGTAAAAGTTGGCCCAAAGGGTACGACCACCGGCATCGATATTGGTACGACTCTTAATCCCGCCGGGAATAATGGTCAAACCACCAAAGATGCTCGACAGCGAGTTAGAGATGCCCATCGCACGCAAGGTCACGTTTGGGTCCGATTTACGCTGGAATGGATCAATCTTATCCACCGCTTTAATCGTCGCCAACGACTCTACACCATCAATCAACGTTAGCGTAATCACCACAATCAACACACCCCACCACAACTCAGGCCGGGTAAAGACTTCGCCAAAGGCAGGCATGGTGATGCCGCCTTCCAGAATGCTTTCAGGCATCGTAATCAGGTACTTCGCATCCAAACCAAAGAGGTAGGCCAGCAATACACCAAGCAATGTGACCGTCAGTGGCGGCGGCATTTTACGCATCCACTGGTGCTTTGATTTGCTCATATAAAAAATCAGAAAGAGGCTGAGCGCACCGATGAACAGCACCGCCCATTCAATCTGCAAAAAGGCCTGCGGCAGTTTAGCCAGCGAACCGAGCATGGTGCCCGATGGCGGCATGATCGCGCCCATCAGCGCGGGGATCTGTTTGATGATAATAATCAACCCGATCGCGGCCAACATCGCTTCGACCACGGTAATGGGGAGAAATATCGCATACCTCCCTGTCTTAAAAAAGGCGAGCAGTATTTGTAACAGTCCCGTGAGGCAGATGGCCACCAGTAACAACGGATAACCTTCAGTAAGGTCACCGCCCCCTAGCATTAACATGCCTGCTAATAGCGCTGGAGCAAGACCCGCCGCTGGACCACTAATGGTGACATAAGCACCACCAAGGAAAGGAAAGATAAGCCCGGCAATAATGGCTGAAATGAGACCGGTAACCGGCGGTGCACCCGAAGCGATCGCGATACCCAGCGAGAGCGGCAACGAAACGAGTGCAACTTGCATCCCCGCCAATAGATCAAAGCGCCAATGCTTTAAGCCTTTTATGCCATTTTGTGGGGATTCAGTCATTTACTTATCACCTCTAAGCTCGCTTAGCGTCGCATGGTGCTGTGAGCACACCATACTTACCAGTGCTATTTTATTATCTAAAATTTAATACCTTACTTCTAAAACAACTCATTTGAGAAACTGACCACGAGGTCGCGCCACTAAAAAGCAGCATTTATCTCACTAAATGGTTGAAAAATACGATCTTAAGCTTATAGAACTTTAGTTCATGTTGTTCATTCCAATATTCAATGGGAAGCATTGCCTATCCTAAATAAACCCTTTGAATACAGGTAAAATTCATCTCTCGTGCTCCACTGTAGCCGCACTAAAACCAGCAAACAAACCCATAGCCTATCACCAATGAAGCGTATTCAATATCAAGATATACATCTATGAAAATTTAGGTTAACGTGCCTTTATATAGCAGTATTAAAATGAAATGAGTTGAACGTCAGTAGCCCATGCATCGCGAAAACCTTTTACAACTACTAGAGAACTACAAAAGTCCCTTCATGGAAGAGGCGGCTATGGTCGCGCGCACCCGGCGTTTTATCATGGCAAATGAGAACTGTTTTGACAGAAGCCTTGAGTCAGGCCATGTGACTGGCTCTTCATGGGTCGTAAACCCTAGCCGAACCCATGCCCTCATGCTGCACCATCGCAAACTCGACCTCTGGTTACAGCCAGGCGGACATGCTGATGGCGACACCGACATCCATAATGTGGTGATTAAAGAGACCTCAGAAGAGTCAGGGGTTTCTATTAAGGATATCAAGCTGCTTAGCCAGGATATTTTTGATGTCGATATCCATACCATTTATGCGAACCAATATGACCCACGGCATGAGCATTACGATATTCGTTTTTTACTGGAGATCGATGATAACCAGGCGATCCCAGGTAACGACGAATCACACCAGATTGGCTGGGTAGCGCTAGACAGAATCCCTCAGTTTAACAACTTTCGTTCACTGTATCGGATGACACGCAAAACTCGACAAATTTTTTCTGGCGCTTAATCTACCGGCAACAGCCAGAATGATAACGCTTTCTTTTTAAGCCAGCCGATTAACTCAGCGGCCCCTTAAGCGTAATGATCGGGTTTAACACCAGAGAGACGTTGTACCGCATCAATTGCCGCATGCGCAGCCGCGTCGATATCCGCCTCAGAGCCCGCCAGTGTTAAACGCCCGAAAGCACCGACTGCACGCGCATCAACTAGCGTGATATTAGCCGCCTTCTCAGCTTCATTCGCCGCGTAAACAATGTAACCAGCAGGCTCAGTTTCAAGAATAAACATGCTTTGACCCGGCAGAATCATCGAACCTCTTCGATCCTGCCGATTGATCAGTACAGAGTGATCTGGCGTAATCGAGCGCACAATCTCACTCCATGCCACACGGCACTTCTGGCGCTCATCTTCACGCGTTTTTAATGAATGTAATACCGCACGCCCCGCTTCGCTAACGTCACTTTGATCACGATGATGAAAAACCATCGAGCCAAATGCACGCTCAACGACTTGCTGGCCAAGGTGAACGCGCGTTGCCTTCAACGCAATATCCGTCAAGCGGTGAATCGCCATACCCGGTGCAACTTCCATCCACAGGCAAGCATCCCCCGGAACAGGTAGAAACCCCTGGGATACCGTCGCCATGTAAGCCGCTAGTTGCGGCTGTAGCGAGTCAATAAATACATATGTACGTAACTTAATCATGATTACTTTTCTACATGGCCTTTTAACATATCTATACAGGATCAAACATTCTTATCAGCCAGTTTCCGCATATCACGATGCAGCTCAGCAAAATCCTCACGTAGTTGTCTCATTCTATCACTAATCACAGGCCCGCTCTCTTTTGCAAACGCTAAAAACTCCTTCGCAATCAGTGATAACTCTTTATCTTTTGTATGCGCCAGATACCATTTGCGTTCAATCGGAAATCCTTCAACATCAAGCACCCCAACCGGCCCATTCGCCCCCTCCAGACTCAAGGTGTGCAGTGAGAGTACCGCCACACCAAGGCCAGCAACCACGGTATGTTTAATCGCTTCATTGCTACCCAACTCCATCCGGACATTTGGCGTTAAACCATTTTCGTTAAACACGCGCATCATGGTGTCTCGAATTCCAGAACCTACTTCACGCGAAATAATCGGTTCCTGCGCTAATCGTTCCAGCGAAATATTCGATTCGGTATAAAGCGGATGATTCCGAGCCGCCAACACCACTAACGGATTAGGTGCAAATGGATATGTCTGCAAATTCAACTCTTTTTTAGGCGGCTGGCCTAAAATATAAATATCATCCTCGTTGTTCGCTATACGCTCGAAAATCCGCTCGCGGTTACAGACCTTAAGCGAGATATCGATTCCCGGATACTGGCGCGAAAAATCACCCAAAATTTCCGGTGCAAAGTACTTTGCGGTGGTAATCACCCCTAGGCGCAGACGCCCTTGATGCATCCCTTTTAAACCTGCAATACGTGAATCAAGATCCGAAAGCGAATCAAAGATCTGACGTATCGCACGGTATAACGCTTCGCCAGCCTCAGTCGCTTTTAACTGTCGACCAGACTGATCAAGTAATGGAATATCCATCACATCGGTCAATTTTTTAAGCTGAGTTGAAACCGTTGGCTGTGTCAAAAACAACTCTTCAGCTGCCCGAGTAAAACTACGTAAGCGAACAATCGATTCAAAAATCTGCATCTGCCTGAACGTCGTATGACGAATCAGGTACTCAGGCATGCCAGCCTTAAATCTGGCGTTATCCTCGGGCATAAAGCGTACTTCTGCCCTGTCGATTGGACAACGCCATAAACATTAGCTAAGTGTCTTCTCAAATTTCTCAGGTGTAATCACTTCAACATTCGAAAGATAGACAGTCAAGTGGTGACCCTTTTTAATCTTACGTTCGATACTCTCCAGAATCACCTGCACCCTTGATTCTGGCAAAACCACCTTCACCAGAATATTCGCATCAAAACCAGACATATCAGAAAAGTGCCCGGATGAACCTTCACCACGAGCAGTGAGGATGGTGTAGCCACTCACTCCGTATTTCTTAAACATGCAGACGAGTCTGTCTTCCAATGAATCATTGGCAATAATGTTCAACAATTTTTCAGCGTACAGCGATACCATTGGCTACCTTCCCATTATTAATTCAGAACCACACAACGTCAGGGGACAATTGCCTCTGCCATCGCGTGATACAGCGGAATACCCACAATAACATTAAATGGGAAGGTTATTCCAAGCGATAGCGTCAAATAAAACGAGGGGTTGGCTTCGGGTACCGCCAGTCGCATCGCGGGTGGTACCGCAATATAGGATGCACTCGCACCCAATACGCCAACCAAAGTTGCGCCGCCAACTGAAAAATCCAGCATACTCGCGCCAACGTAAACACCGACAGCACCACCGAATAATGGCATTACCACGCCAAATGCAGCCAAAACAATCCCCACCTGCTTAAAATCACCGATACGTCGCGCGGCAACCATTCCCATGTCAAACAAGAACAGGCATAACACACCCATAAAAATTTCATCGATGAATGGCTTAAGTTTTTCCATGCCTGAAGGTTCAGCAATGGCACCAATAATCATCGAGCCAATCAGTACTACCACGCTGCCATTAGTAAAGGCATCGCGCAGCATCTCTTTGAAGTTACTCTTCTCACCACTACCTGTGGTAGTTACAGCAGCGCTTGCGTCCGCATCACGAGAAGCGATGGATTGACGAGCCTTGGCGGCCAAAATCAGGCCTACCACGATCGCTGGCGACTCCATCACGGCTAACATAATCAGCGGGTATGTCTCATATTCGACACTCAGGTTGTCGAGATAGGCGATTGCGGTGAGGAACGTACCGGCACTAACAGAGCCATAATGAGCTGAGATAGCAGCGGCATCTAAAGGGTTCACCTTGCGCGTTGCAACCAACGCCAGGTAACCAACAATGGGCAGAGTAAAACCTAATATCAACGCCCAAATGATCGACTGGAATGCGATCGCCATGTCGGCTTTCGCCAATTCGTAGCCGCCATGTAGTCCGATGGCCATTAATAAGTAGATAGATAGAACTTTAGCTAGATCTGGTGGAAACTTCAGATCCGATTTAATCAATCTTGCAATTACGCCCAGTGCAAAAAACAACACTGCAGGTAGTAATAAACTACTCAGACTCATGCCTTAAATCTCCGATTACTCATGACCACGAAGGCGGCTTTCAACCACATGCTTATGGTTGAGGCACACATACATTGGTATTAATGTGACTCGATATTTATAACGTGATTGATGCTACTTAGTCAGGCCATACTCGGCGAGATGCAAAACCAGGCACAGCTTTGGCTACTTTTGGGGCCGCTTTTTTAGCACGTGCTGAGGTCTTTTGGGCTGCCTTTGGTGCTGCAGCTGGTGTACTTTCTGCAACTGCAACCGGCTTCTCGTCAACAGCATTCTTTTTCATTGAACTCATTACTCTTACTCCTAATTAAACACGTGCAGAGGTTAATTTGCATCGATCGTTCGCGGCGCGGACGGCGCTAACTCATCGAGCATCTCTGCGTAACGCTTTATGTTTTCGTTGACTTCACTCTCTTCTTCTTCAGATTTAAGTGTTATCGATACATGGGTACGCCCAAAACTCATATCAGGGTAGTAATCTTCTCGCTCTGCTAATTCAGCGGCGAGATCAAGAAAATCACGTGTGTCGTCATAACTTTCAAACTCAAAGCGTCGCTCGAGGCGCGCAGGACGTTTGCGTACTTTCCAGTTATCACTCATGAGTGTCCCCCGTCTTATTTCGCAACAGGCAATTGCTCGCCTGAAATTCCCTGCCACCATTGATGTAGGCCGGTCGCATGCTGCTGCTCTTCTTTCAGCAGCGCTTCAAAAAAAATTCGGTTTTCATGGTCCTTCGTGCGCTGACAATACTGCACGGCCTGGGCATAAAAATTGACAATCTCTGTCTCTAAATTAACGGTGTGTTGAATCAGCTCTGATAGCGATCCATCGAGGCGGGCTGGCCTCAAACTACTTGCAGACGGTGCCACACCAACGGCCAGCATTCGGCCGATAATCCGCTCTGCATGTTCCATCTCTTCTTGTGCCTCAAGCCGGAATTTGTCTCCCGCTTGTGGTATGCCGCGACGTGAGAACATTCCGGCCAGAGAAAGATACTGCTGAACAGCGGAAAGTTCAAAACTTAATGCCCGCCCCAGGTATCCAAGTATCACTGGATCTTGTGTCATCAACTACGCTGCCTACTGCTAAACGAATCGAGCTGGGTGTAGCAAAAGCACACGCTCACACCACACCCAAACTCTTATCGAATTAAGCGCTACCTAGTACAGGCTCAACTTCTTTGTGCGGGCGTGCAATGATGTGTGCAGCAACAAGGCCGTCACCCACACGCTCACATGCATCAGCACCAGCACGAACAGCTGCGTTTACTGCACCCGTTTCGCCGCGAACCAAAATGGTCACGTAACCGCCGCCAACAAATTCACGACCGATCAGACGTACTTCTGCTGCCTTGGTCATTGCGTCAGCTGCTTCGATTGCTGGCACCAGGCCACGTGTTTCGATCATTCCTAGTGCGATACCGTATGTGTCATTTGCCATGATAATTCTCCTCTATGGATTAAGTTTTAAAAAATTACAGAGTGCGGTTTGAATCGCTGCTCATTGTCAATACAGGTTCAACTTCTTTATGTGGACGCGCAATGATGTGTGCAGCAACAAGGCCGTCACCAACACGCTCACATGCATCAGCACCAGCGCGAACAGCTGCGTTTACTGCGCCTGTTTCACCACGTACCAGGATGGTGACATAACCGCCGCCAACAAATTCACGACCAATCAGGCGAACTTCTGCTGCTTTGGTCATTGCATCTGCTGCTTCAATGGCAGGAACCAGACCACGTGTTTCGATCATACCCAATGCGATACCGTAATTGTTTTCGCTCATTGCTCTATCTCCATCTTGATGAATATTAACTCGTTAAAAAAAAAATTCTTATACTACTAATTCAATGTTTCACTTTTGGCCGGCATATTCGTCTGGCCTAATTCTTCAATCCCAAAAATCTATAATTCCGCAGATTGTCAGGTCGGTAATGATGTGTACCTTTTCCTGACCCAGCGCCTGCCTGGCTGCTGAACCGCTGACTGCAAACACCCAGTTACCGTCACCAGCCCCGATGGTATCCACCGCGACTTGTATCTTTCCTTTCGCATCCCGCAGGATTCGCAAAGGCATGTGTTCCATTCCAGGATGTCTATCGGTACAAACCAATGTGCCATCCACCTTAAATATGTTCACCTAACTATCCGCATCCCAATCGTCAATAATTCCGACGATAGTAAGATCTGAAGGATACTCTTTGGCACCTGCCGCATCACGTGCAGCGGAACTACCCACACAAAGCACCCAGTCACCAGGCGATGCGCCCACCGAATCAACCGCCACCAGCTTTGAACTGCCATCCAGAACGACTTGCAAATGTTTATGCTTCATCGTTTCGATACGGTTGGTTGATACGAGTGGTTTTACAACCTTACAAATCTTCATTTAGTGTGCATCTCCTACAACGCCAGGCTGTGTCGAGCCACCCACTACTTCAATACTGTTATCCGCTGAGCAATCACGTACAACCAACATTGTCTGTATCAAGCCTTGCTGCGTTTGTTCAGGGAAACGTGCGGCCATCGCTTGTTGCAAACACTTAACTTTTGCAACCGCGCGCTCACGCGCACCCGGCACATTGCCGTGGTAGTCATAACGAATCACTACCGGTGCGGGCAAACCACGTTTTATATTCAAACCCGTAAAAATCTTTATGCCGACATCGACATCTATCGCGTTTTGCTCAACGGTTTTTAGATAAGCAAAGTAGGTCAAATTGCGTAGTTGAACCTCTTCAAAACCAACCCCCATGCCGATAAATCGTTCCTGGTGGCCAATATCGCTGTAACAGCCTTTAAAGTAGTTACGCACATAATCAATTTGTGAAATATTATTGAACAGTAAACGCGCCATGAATTTCATCAGGCCTTCATTATACGCACTGCGAGATGCGGAACTTTTTTGTTCAATTAACTCACTAATAATACGTTTTCCTTCGCTTGAATTAACATGACGCGTGGCATCATAAACCTCTTGCGCATCGACATAGTTTTCGCCATCGGGATTACCGTTCGCATCCGGACAGTGAATACGTATCGCGTCATTGTCGGTATCAATACCAATCAACATTAAATCTATCGAAGCACCACAACAAAAACTATTTTGCACACCTTGCTGGAACGCTAACAAGCGTGACATCGCACCTTCGGCTGCTTTAACCGCATCACTACCGTGGGCTGCACAACCCTCAACATCAGGAAAACTACTACTATAATGGTAAACCGCCGCCTTAAGATAACGCGTCGGTTCAGTAGCACTATTAGGCACTGACTCGCTCAAGCGCTTGTGTTCCACTTCAACCCATTTTTGCAGGCTGCCTTCCACATCAAACATGGCACCGGCATAAGACTTACGGCGTACGCCCTTATATGGCAGACGCAACACGTAACTAATCGTGTGCGCCAAACGGCCATCTGCACAGGGAGAAAAGTCCAGCGTGTGAAACCCACAACTTTCAATAAAGCCCTGAAAGTCAGCGTCACTCTCTTGTGCTAATGGCTTTTCGCCATAAAACTCATCAGCAAATTGCTGAAAAGTTTCAAATACACACCAGGCGTATAACTTGCCCATATCTAATGGTGCTATCCAGGTGTTTTCCAACAAATGCTCAGGCAATTCCAGATTTAATAATACTCGACCCAGCTCTTGAGCTTTGCTGACGAAATTACTGTCGTGCTGATATTGAGCAATCTCACGCAACATCGGCTCGATTTTGTCGAAGGCCGCTTTGCTGCGACTTTCATAAACATGTAGGCAGTCATTTTCAGCGGCATCCGTTAATGGATGCGAGCCTGTATGCATACGCGCAACATTCCCCGTACTGGGACGTTGATGGCGTGCAACATCTGCAGCAGTACGAACACGATTTGATCGCGTCTGCCCCAGTTGTCCAGCTCTTTTTTGTCTGCCTGCCAACATAATTCTAAATCTATAAAATTCCAGTTCAGTTAAAACAATTCGGATTCGGGAACACAGCGCACTGTGCTCCCGATACCCATTACTTCTTTACAACAACACAAGACTTAACCGCGTGCACCGCCAGAAACAGTGATCGCTGATGTGCCTTCAGAACCACCACTACCACCGGTTACGTTAGCTGATTCACGCACCACTTTAGGCTCGCGCTTAGCAGCCACATCCGGCATGGCATTCATCGGACCACGACGACTTGGATTGCGGCGTGTGGCAGAGCGACCTTCTGTCCCTGTCACATGATCGCCACGATCCCAATCATTACCGGTGATGTTTAACCCCGTCTCAATACCTTCACCCGTTACACGTGAAGCTGTCTCAACCTTTTCTACTTTAGGTGCGGCCACAACAACATTGTTAGAACGACCACCGAAGCGGGACTGTTCCGTACCTGTTACCTTGCCTTTACCCATAGAGAAAGCGCCTGTTACAGAGCCTTCACCGTCATAGCCACCCGTTACTTGGCCTGCATTGGCTGAAGAATCAACCGCAGGAGCAGGAATTGGAGCTGAAGGAGCGACAGTAGGCACCACACTAAAAGCACCATCTGCAATTGCCTGAGGAAAATCAGACTCACCTTTAGTAGCAGGCGAAGCTGCGCAAACCGCACTCATGTCAGATGAACCAACATAAGGCGTACCGCTCACAGCCTGACAAGCACCGCTTCCGGTCCCGGTTAGATTGTTACCACTCAAACCTGGCTGCAGACCACTAATATCTTTGCCTGCTCCCGGAGCACGCTGCGGCATCACAGTGCGCGTACGATTTTTACGTTGCTCTTCTGGCGCACAAAAAGATTCAAACTCTTCCTGGCTTGAGTAAGGCGTACCCGTTACTGCCTTACAAGTACCTTTGTGATTTCCTGTGACACTTTCAGAGCGACTGGCTTTAGGTCCAGAGACCTTCTGACCACGCTGCGTCTGAGATGTGCTCACCTTCGCCGCAGCGGCAGCCGGTGTTGCATCACATTGAGCAAAGTCTTCACGCCCAAGATACTCATCACCCGTTACGTTACGACAACTACCTGCGTCAGCACCCGTCATCACCGTTGAACCACCGACCTTGCCACCACTCGTGACATGACTACCACTTAAGGTACTTGTCGCTTCAACCTTTAGTGGTGCTTTTGGCGCCTCGCCTTGACAGAAGTTATCAAACACTTCAGCAGACATATAGTTAGTACCGGTCACGCCAGCATGACAAAGACCCGCCTCATCACCTGTCAGCTTCTCAGTGTGTCCCACCTTAGTGCCACTGATCGCTTTCGCTGCAGCTGCATTACGAGGGCGACGACTGCGAACTGGTGCCGCTACAGCACTACCGCGTGAGCCATTCTTGCTACGCGACTCACGCACTGTACGAGCCAGATCACGGGCAGAGATGTCCGGATTAGCCTGACGCGCTAGCGAGGCAGAAGAATTGCCTTTGCTGTGCGCTTCCAGTCCAGCCTTACCACGACCAGACATCGCAGCACGACGTGCACGTGACAACATGCGGCCAGTATCACTGGCATTCAAAACCGGCTTTCTTCTAACAGCTTTAACACTACTAGAAGCAGACGCACTCAACGATGATGCTGGAGCAACTGCTGCAGCGGCTTTCGCCTCTGCTTCCTGACAGCATGGACCACCACAATCGCAGTCGCCTTTGGCCGCTTTCGCTTCTGCTGCAGAACGACGTTTCATCGCCATGTCATTGTCACGCCGACGATCACTACTTCTGTCTGCCTGCTTACCACGAGCCGCTAAAGATTCACGACGCTGACGCGAAGCACTCTTTTGGGCACGTTTTGGCTTTGGCATGCTCATAGGAGCAGCAAAGCTTGGAACAACAGGAGCAGCAGCTTGTGACGCTGGTGCAGACGCTGGAGTCGCAGCAGGAGCCGCTTTACGCTTAGGCTGACGGGTAGGCGCAGAAGCAGCAGCTGAACGAGACTTACCGTTCACTTGCATTTGTCGGCGTGCCATAGAGGCAACACGACCAGATTGCTGTTGACTTGCCATATTATTTCCCATCCGTTCTTAAAACTTGAACAAGATTCAGTGCGGGATCAACTCCCGCACCAAAATCACCCATTTACCAGGCGCGAGTAGAACCTTGCGCTTTGAATACGACAAAGTTTACGCCCTGAGATTGGGTGTAGTTATCGTAGCCGGTCAAACGGATATTGTGATCAGGATATTCACGACGACAAGATTCCAGTTCGTTAACCACATTGTTCAGATCAGTTTCACCGAAGAATGGTAGTTTCCACATGGTCCAGTAGTGATCCATGGCATTTTCTGGCGCTTCGTGCTCAATGCCAGGGGTTAGACCCTGCGCCAGCATGTAGTTAATTTGCGCGTAAACTTCTTCTTGAGTCAGCGGTGGTAGGAAACCGAAAGTCTCCAGCGTATTTTTAGTTTGGTAATCACCTATTACAGACATGATTTTTCCTCTTTAAAGTAAGTTTTCGAAACGTTGATTACGACAGCCTGTAATTAGGCAACGTCCAGTTTGTCAACTGTGTCGAATTCAAACACGATTTCTTTCCAGGTTTCCATCGCAATAGCCAGCTCTGGGCTATGCTTAGCAGCACCAGCAAGGATATCCTTACTTTCACGCTCAAGGTCTCGACCCTCGTTACGCGCTTTAACAGAAGCTTCAAGCGCAACACGGTTTGCACATGCGCCCGCCGCGTTACCCCATGGGTGACCCTGAGTACCACCACCAAACTGCAGACAAGAATCATCACCAAAGATGTTCAGCAGCGCTGGCATGTGCCATACATGGATACCACCAGAAGCGACAGCGAATACGCCTGGCATTGAACCCCAATCCTGGTCGAAGAAAATACCGCGGCTACGATCTTCTGGTACGAAAGACTCACGTAACTGATCAACGAAACCTAATGTTGACTGACGATCGCCTTCAAGCTTACCTACAACAGTACCGGTATGCAGCTGATCACCACCAGACAGACGAAGACACTTGGCCAATACGCGGAAGTGGATACCATGATGAGGGTTGCGATCGATTACCGCATGCATTGCACGGTGAATATGTAGCAGCATACCGTTTTCACGACACCAGTTAGCCAGACCTGTATTGGCAGTAAAACCACCCGTTAAAAAGTCATGCATGATGATTGGCTGACCCAATTCTTTTGCATACTCTGCACGCTTGTACATCTCTTCTGGAGTAGAAGCGGTAACGTTCAGGTAATGACCTTTACGCTCACCCGTTTCACGCTCTGCCTTGCTAATCGCATCGGCAACGAAGTCCCAACGATCACGCCAGCGCATGAACGGCTGAGAGTTGATGTTTTCATCATCTTTAGTCAGATCAAGACCACCACGCAGACACTCATATACTGAACGACCGTAGTTTTTAGCAGACAGACCCAGTTTAGGCTTAATGGTACAACCCAACAGCGGACGGCCGTACTTGTTCAGACGATCACGCTCTAACTGGATACCCGCTGGTGGACCACCACAAGTCTTGATGTATGCGATTGGGAAGCGAATATCTTCCAGACGCAGAGAACGCAGGGCTTTAAAGCCGAATACGTTACCAACCAGAGAGGTCAGTACGTTAACAACCGAACCTTCTTCGAAAAGGTCTAGCGGGTAAGCGATAAACGCATAGAAAGCGTCTTTGTCGCCAGGAACATCTTCAATGCGATAGGTACGACCTTTGTAAAACTCAAGATCGGTCAGCAACTCTGACCATACAGTAGACCATGTACCCGTTGAAGATTCAGCAGCTACCGCAGCAGCAACTTCCTCACGAGGTACACCTTCCTGCCCAATTACTTTGAAACACGCCAACAGGTCAGTGTCCAGAGGCGTATAATCAGGAGTCCAATAAAGATCGCGATATTCTTTTACGCCGGAATCATACTTGGCCATTTTATTCTCCTACATTCTGTTAATCGAAACGGTTTAAAAATCTATGGATTGAAGCGTATTGCGATTGGGCCATTAAAACAAATCGATAGTTTGAATGCCCTTCATTTGCAATTATCAATACTGCAAAACTTCAAACGGTTATTGCTGGATAAAAACCCAACATAACCTATTGTTAAATAAATAAAAAATAATATTACTGCCTTTCATCATCCAGGCCACTATTTTTTCTAATCAATGCCAGCAACACATTCGCTTTAATACTCCAACTTGAAGTAAGTTGTCGTACTTGAATGAATGCTGCGTCACATCACTTCACGCCTGCATAGCATTTAGAAACCATCGTGAGCGGGCAATATAACAGAACCGGTGACAAAATGTGAAAATCTATAGCCTGATCAATTTACTCCAAATCGAGTACACTCCGCCCTAGGCAAGGGTATCAATTTATTTTTCGGTCGGAGTTAAATGAGTTCTTTCGAAGCGGTGAAAAAATGGATATTCGAAGATAAATTCAGAATTGAATGCCTGAATGCTGCCGAATCATCTGTAAAATATGACTGGTATTTGTCTGCAGGATTTGTAAGAAACCTTGTATGGGACACGCTGCAGGGGCGTAATGCTAGAACTCCCCTTAATGATATCGACCTAATTTATTTCAATCCTGGTGATCTATCACCAGAACGAGACCGTGAAATAGAAATCAAGCTAATCAAAAATATGCCGGCCTGTAATTGGTCGGTTAAAAATCAGGCACGAATGTCATTTAAACACGAGCATGAGCAATACAAAGACTGCATTGATGCAATGTCTTATTGGCCAGAAATACAGACTGCGGTGGGAGTTACAATAATAGAGGAAGGCTCGCTGAGCGTAGTATCACCATTTTCAGCATGTGAAGTAATTCGGCTGGCGGCCACCAGAAATCCAAAATGTACCTCAAGCGCTTTTCAAGCCAGGGTATCAAGTAAAGGCTGGTCTAAAATATGGCCGGGATTGAAAATCGAAACATAACGAATATAAAATTAGATCGTGAGAGCGGAACGAACCACGCTTGATTAATTTAGGTTGAAACGGGGCGCTGTTATCTATCGACTGTTAAGATCACCTTATGCGCTCATCATTCTCGCCACCCCATTTAGTCGTTTTTGTCGTTTTGATTGCAGCCCTGCTAGCAGTGCTTCAAGTCGGCATCATGACCATCGCTTTCGACAAACTCGGTATTTCTGCCGATGCCGCGCTCACGCTGCTCTTTTGCTCGATTGCGGGCAGCCTGATTAACCTGCCGCTCTTTCAGATCAAAGCGGAGCACTGTGAACATGAGCCACCACCACTGCTATTTCGCGGCCTGCTACGGAATTTAAGAAAAAAATTTCACGGTAAAACGACCATTGCAATCAACGTTGGCGGCTGCCTGATCCCATTTATCTTCTGCCTCTATCTGATGCAGCACAATCTACTTTCACTGGTTCAATGGGCCTCCGCCACGGCTATCGTCACCGCAATCTGCTATTTTACCAGCCGCCCGATTGCCGGGCTTGGCATCGGCATGCCGATCTTTATCGCGCCGATAGCGGCAGCGCTCACCGCCACCCTGATTGGCGGCGAACAGAGCGCACCACTGGCCTATATCTGTGGCACACTGGGCGTGATCATCGGCGCTGATATTCTGCACATTAAAGACATCCGTAAAATGGGCGTGCCAGTGGCATCAATCGGCGGTGCGGGCACCTTTGATGGTATATTTCTAACAGGCATTGTCGCAGCGCTACTGGCGTAATACTTTAAAACATCATGACGATTAAAAACAGACAAACCATTTTAATCACTGGCTGCTCCAGCGGCATCGGATTATGTGTTGCAGAAGCGTTACATAAACGCGGTCACCAGGTCTTCGCCAGCGCACGCAAACAGATTGATGTCGAGCGACTCAAAGGACTCGGTTTAAATGCGCTACTGCTCGACCTTGACGATAGCGAATCGATCAAATGCGCCGTTGATGAAGTATTAAGTCAAACAGACGGAAAACTCGATGCACTCTTCAACAATGCCGCCTATGGCCAACCCGGAGCGGTGGAAGATCTCAGCCGCGAGGTACTGCGCGCACAGTTCGAGACCAATCTGTTTGGCACCCACGAACTCACCAACCTGATCATCCCTGTGATGCGCAAACAGGGGCACGGTCGCATCATCCAGAACAGTTCAGTACTCGGGCTGGCAGCACTGCCGTTTCGCGGTGCTTACAACGCCAGCAAGTTTGCACTGGAAGGGCTTACCGATACGCTACGCCTGGAACTTCGTAACACTAACATCCACATCTCGCTGATCGAACCGGGCCCGATTACCAGCCGTTTTCGTGCCAACTCGCATCAAAAATTCCAGCAGACAATCGATGCTGACAACAGCCCGTTTAGCAAAAATTACGATGGAATGATCTCGCGCCTTACCAAACCAGGCCCGGCAGCACCCTTTACGCTGCCACCAGAGGCTGTTCTTAAGAAGGTGATTCACGCATTGGAGAGCCCGCGCCCACAGATCCGCTATTTCGTCACCTTCCCTACCTATCTGTTCGCCACGCTACGTCGCCTGCTGCCATTTCGCGCGCTCGACTGGGTGCTGGCGCGCGTATCCGGCGAAGAGAACCGCTAATCGCCCATTTTAAGCCCCCATTTCGGGTCTTTCCCGGTTTCGGGTATAATCAGCGGCCAATTGAATGTAACCGACCGTATTCCATGCGGTTTTACGAGCTGAGAGCATATGACACAAACCAATAGCTTCAATACTGAAACCACGCTGACCGTTAACGACAAGCAGTACAGCTACCACTCGCTGGCCATACTGCAGAACGCCAACATTGGCGACGTTAACCGCCTGCCCTTTTCACTCCGCATCCTGCTGGAAAATCTACTGCGCCAGGAAGATGGGGTTGCGGTCAGCAAAGGAGACATCGAAGCATTGGTAAAATGGGACGCGAAAGCCGCGCCCGATAAAGAGATCTTCTTTATGCCTGCACGTGTTTTACTGCAGGATTTCACTGGCGTACCAGCGGTTGCCGACCTTGCTGCGATGCGCACTGCGGTTGCCCGCCTGGGTGGTGACCCACAGAAAATCAACCCATTCACCCCGGCTGATCTGGTAATCGACCACTCAGTACAGGTCGACAGCTTCGGCAGCAATGACTCTTTTCGCATCAATGCAAAACATGAACTGGAACGTAACCGCGAGCGTTATAAGTTTCTGCGCTGGGGTCAAAACTCACTGAATAACTTCCGCGTCGTACCGCCTGATAACGGCATCGTGCATCAGATCAATCTAGAGCACCTTGCCTCTGTTGCGATGACCGCAGAACGCGACGGCGCGACCTGGGTCTACCCTGACACATTGATTGGTACCGATTCACACAGCACCATGATCAACGGCCTCGGCGTATTGGGCTGGGGTGTTGGCGGCATCGAAGCCGAAGCGGCACTACTGGGTCAGCCATGCTCACTACTGATTCCACAGGTGGTGGGTTTCCGTCTCGACGGCGCCCCTGCCGCTGGCGTCACCTCAACAGACATCGTGTTAACCATTACGCAAAAACTACGTGCGCATGGTGTGGTGGGTAAGTTTGTTGAATTCTACGGCCCCGGCCTTGCACACCTGTCATTGGCTGATCGCGCCACCATCGCCAACATGGCACCCGAATACGGCGCCACCTGCGGCCTCTTCCCGGTCGATGAAAAGACCACTGACTATCTGCAGATCTCAGGCCGTGGCGATAACATCCCGCTGGTTGAGGCCTACTATAAAGCGCAGGGGATGTGGTACTCACCTGAACAGGCAACCCCCGACTATTCAGCTGAGCTAAGCTTTGACCTCGGTAGTGTTGAAGCCTGTCTTGCCGGGCCAAGTCGCCCGCAGGATCGCGTTACATTGAGTCACGTACGTGAATCATTCCGCAAGGCGCTGATCACACAGCTACATCAGAAAGACAGTTCGATCGATCAGGCAGCAGCGACCCAGTGGCAGAATGACCATGGTCAGCAGATGATGACTAGCCCAGAGCTGGCCACTGATGTTGCGGAATCAACACACCCCTTTGAAACCAGCGTCTCAGTAAAGCAAGATGATGGCGAAGCGTATAACCTCGGCCACGGCTCAGTGGTCATCGCATCGATCACCAGCTGTACCAACACCTCAAATCCAGGTGTAATGATGGCGGCAGGACTACTCGCGCGTAACGCGGTAAAACGCGGCCTGCGCAGCAAGCCATGGGTTAAGACCAGCCTCGCACCTGGCTCAAGAGTGGTCACCGACTATCTAAATGATGCAGGCCTAATGGAGTCAATGGAGGCATTAAACTTTCACCTCGTTGGCTACGGCTGTGCTACCTGCATCGGTAACAGTGGCCCACTACCAGCACATATCACCGATGCGATTAACAGCGGCGACCTTGCCGTTGGCGCAGTGCTCTCCGGTAACCGTAACTTTGAAGGCCGTGTTAACGCCCATGTGCGCGCTAACTACCTGGCATCACCACCACTGGTCGTTGCATACGCGCTGGCAGGTAACCTTAACCTTGATCTTGCGCGTGACCCACTGGGTCACGACGAAAGCGGCGAGCCGGTCTACCTCAAGGATATCTGGCCAACACAGGAAGAAATAGCGACAGTGGTACAGAGACATGTCGATGCCGAACAGTTTGGCCGCAGCTACGCGGAGATATTCAAAGGCGACAAAGAGTGGAACGCGCTCGATGTGCCTGAAGGTGACCTGTTCCAGTGGCAGGATGACTCAACCTATATCAAAGAACCACCATTCTTTGCAGGCCTGACCCCAACACCAGCGCCTTTATATGATATCAGCGGCGCACGTGTACTCGCGATGCTGGGTGATTCAGTCACGACTGATCACATCTCACCTGCTGGCTCGATTGCCGAAGGCAGCCCTGCGGCCAACTACCTGATTGAGCAAGGCGTTGCGCAGAAAGACTTCAACTCCTACGGCTCACGTCGTGGTAACCATGAGGTGATGATGCGCGGCACCTTCGCCAACATCCGCCTTCGCAATCTACTCGCACCCGGTACCGAAGGCGGCGTGACGCGTCACCTACCGGAAGGCACAGAGATGTCGATCTACGACGCTTCTGCCAAATACCAGGCAGCCGGCACTCAATTGATGGTACTGGCAGGCAAAGAGTACGGCACCGGTTCATCACGTGACTGGGCAGCAAAAGGACCCAAGCTACTCGGCATTAACGCCGTGATTGCTGAGAGCTTTGAGCGTATTCACCGCTCTAACCTGGTCGGCATGGGGATCTTGCCCATGCAGTTTAAAGCAGGTGATAGCGCAAAAAGTCTGGGACTAACCGGTGAAGAGACCTTCGCCATTGCAGGGCTAAGCGACCTGGCGCCAGGACAGATGATCGAAGTGATCGCGACTGCTGCAGATGGTTCTACCAACTCCTTTGAAGTGCTGGTTCGCATCGACACCGCAAATGAGATTGAATACTTCCGTCACGGTGGCATCCTCTCATACGTACTGCGTCAGACCCTCGCAGCCTCTTCTTAACGTGGCCCCACATAAAATGGCTAAAGCGCTGAGCATCTTGCTCAGCGCTTTTTTAATGCCTTGCGCTCACGCCATCGTCAACATTGAAGAGATGCGTGGTCAACAGCAGACAGATGGACTAACAGGGAACGCCAGCCTGTCGATTAGCGGGGACTCCGGCAACACCAGCAAATCCAGCGCCAGTGCCAGCAGCCAACTCTTCTGGCAACATGGTGATGTCACAAAACTAATCGCCGCCAACTACAGCTACGGCGAAAACAGCCGTAACCGTAATACCAACAAAGGCTTTCTTCACCTACGCTATATCAAGCAGCAAACCCCGACGAGGGCGCTAGAGGCATTCACTCAGGCGGCCCACAATGAGTTCTCTCGCCTCTCACTACGTACACTTGTCGGCGCGGGCACCCGGCTGACACTGCATAAAAGTAACCATGATGCCATCCACCTCGGGGCAGGCGCTTTCTATCTACAAGAGGCCCTGGAAACACGCGCCAATCTCTCAGATGATGGCATCGAAAAATTCTGGCGCGGCAATTTCTACCTCGCACTGCACTACCAGCTTAATGAGCAGGTGCGCATCGTCAGCACCACTTACTACCAGCCTGCGCTCGATAATGGCAGCGATTTCCGTATTCTCGAAGCCGGCAGCCTCAAAATAAAGCTCACTGAAGCACTCAACTTTAAGCTGACACTTGAACTCACTCACGACAGCGAACCACCTCAGGCCGTTGAAAAAACAGACGTGAATTACAAAACAGGGATTGAGTATCGATTTTAATCTACACCGAACTTGAGTGTAAAACCCAAAACCCGCGTTCACCTGTCAATTTTATGGCGAGACAACACCCCCCTGTGTATAATCAAGGCGTGATAAGTTAACCAAAATAAACAATATCGCGATCTGGAATAGAGAGTAGTATCTCAATATATACTTTCGGTACTCGTGGAGGAGACAGGAATGGCAGCTGAGCTTAGAAAATATCCCCGTATCAACACAGCACTTGAAATCAATTACTCGACGGATGAATCCAGTGACGTTCCCAGTCAATTTGTAGGTACCGTTACTGATCTCAGCAAAAGCGGTGCAGGCCTGCTGGTTGACCAGGCACACCGTCCCGATGATCGCGTCTGCCTCGAAGGTGTTGGTGGTGCCAAAAAGCCACTCAGCAGCGTTGTAAAGTGGGTTCGTAAAACCCAGGGTAAATATCGCATCGGGGTAAAATTCGTTCGTACGCCAGCCTAAGCCCCCCTCTTCAGAACTCACCCTAAAGCCCGCTAATCTAGCGAGTTTTGGGGTGAGTCCACTACTTGTGCCCCCTCAACTCAGCCGCTCAATTACTCACTGATGTTACGCACACCTCAGATAGAATGCGGTCTGTAGCGGACTGAAAAAATTGTAACCCATTGATTCATAATAGCCGGTGCGTAACATCAGTTACTCAATGCGGCGATGAGACAGGTCGTGCAAAAAACTAAAAAACAGCTCATATCTTTCTGTAAGCGATTGCTTCAAGCAAAATAGGTTTACGAAAAAAAAGGCGAAACCGAGAGCAATCAAGCAAAGACCCAAGCCTTATCCATTACTAATGGAGCCTCATGATGTCGCTTGTGAGAGGCTAAAACCTGGAGCTGAGGTAACGGTTTAATCCCTGACCCTCTCGAATAAACCGCTTGCGCCATAACCTGAACCCATGGATTCATGGTATATGTTAAATCGTGGATCGATTCGCCATCACGATCTATCCCGGCACTTCATTTTTCATTTTCAATCAATTCGACAGTTTCAAGTATCAAAAACGGTATTTTTAACTCTTCCAGATTTTCGAGCATTATTCGCTTTTTTTCTTCAATCCGTAAATATTCAGCTTCGATCTCCAACGTCCTCCAATAGTGTGAAAACATTAAATCTTCAGTATATTCCAAAGCCTCCCCCGCACTGATCCCATAACGCCTGGAAACTTCTCGATGAATACTGGCGGCAACGAAGAACGCTTCTCTGGCCCCATCTTCACAACGCTCTTCCGCATAGCTATTCAGCGCAAACAATGCGGCCTTTATTTGATCAAGCTCCAGTCCTAACGGGGTTATTGATGACGCAGGTACAGCTTTCCTTTTCTTATCACAACGCTCTATGGCGCTCTCAAGACGGTTTTTGGCCATTTCAAATTCCTGAAATGACATATTATGCGCAGCTTCAGAAGTGCTGCTTAAATTACTATCCGCGTAGCCTGACACAGACACCACTAAAAACAATATGGCAAATATCAACTTATTTGAAATTGCAACCATTTACCACACCCTTCCAAAATTGAGCTTCCTTTCCTGAAAGATAAAGAGCTTGTTGCCCCGCAATATCTCGAATCATTTTCCGCTGTATAGCTGGAAGAGATGCCATAGCTTTAGCTAATGCCTCAAAATCAGTTTGAGATATGCTGTACGCTAACTTTAATTCGCCATTACCTAAAAATATATTTACCATGGTTCCGGCTATGCCGTAAATACGTCAGCGCGCCGATGCCCGGCCTGATCAAAGCACTAAATCAGGTGCTTAGAGGCTGGGGGAATTACCACCGCCATGTTGTATCATTAGCCTTCTCTCGTGTGGATACCTATGTCTATGAACAGCTTTGGCGTATGATACGTCGAAGACACCAAAATAAACCAAAGAAATGGCTGGCAAAGCGCTATTGGTCAGGGCCTGGTGGGCGAAATATTTTCTCGGTCAAAGTTAAAACCAAGAAAGAGAACCGTTATTACTCGGTGATCCGCTTGTGCTCCATAGGGATACGTAGACACATTAAAATCAAAGCTCATGGAATCCTTATACGCAAAAAGATGGCTACTACTTTTGGCATCGTCGCAATAAAAAGGAATCGTGCTTACTACCTGCTTTGAGCTCAAAGGAGTGTAGATTATTATGGGCTGCATGAGGTGCAACAGCCGGGGTAACCCACCGTGTTATCCTTTCGAAATGCTTGAGTCGTCAAGATGGGAAACTATCACGCTCGGTTCTGAGGAAGGAAAGGGGCTGTGAAGCCCCTGACCTATCCGGTGCCCACAAAAATAAATGGACACTAAACATTAAGGATTTATTAATGACATTCTCAGAAGCTAAGTCATATAAAGAAACGATAATTCAATATCAAGAATTGAGAGAAGCTATTTACAAAGAAGTAAAGCAGCATGTTGGTCGTAATTTGGTTATTAAAGGGATTGATATTGGTAGTGCTAGACAGGCAGATAAGTGGAAGAATTTCCCTGTAGATAATGGACGAATACACAGAAGCGAGTGGAGTTGGGTTGAGGCATATAAACACTACCAAAATAGGCCAAATCGTTTTGAGTTATCAGTTTGGGCGGGTTCAAAATTATGTGGTATTTGTTATGGGAAACCATCAAGGGCTAAAACTAAGCTTGGTTTGAACCTTATCGAATCGACACCCGTTAGGCCGAGCCCACTGGGTCGACAGGCTTTTCCTATAATTTCATTGGCGGCAACATTCTATGCTGTAGCAGTAGGTGCGGAAGAAGTAAATGTGCTTGATCCAGTAAACGATGCTGTTGCGGAGTATTATATGAGTAAAGGATATTCAGTAAAGGCCACATACCATGGAAACAGAGTTGCATTAAGGAAAATATTATGAGTGATAAATCAAGTCAAAGTGTCAGCGACAAAATTAAAAAGGTAAGGGAATACGCTGAAAATAATAAAGAGTTAATTGAGGCTGAGCAAGATGAAGCTAAAGTTAATCCGGATAGTGAGCCCTCTGGAAAAATGAGCTGGCCTCAGAACGATTTAAATAAAAGGAGAGAGCTAGATGATTGATAAAAGTGTTTCTGATGCGATTAAAAAAATACAGAGTAACAAATCTGAAATAGTAGGAAAGGCAAAAATACTTGAGCATAAAATTAGGGATATGGAAAATAAAAATAATAAAGTGAAAAAAGTGGACTCTTCCAATAAAAAAGCAGGCGTCATGTAAAGAGGCCTGCAGGGATTAGGATTAGAGGATTAGGGGGGCAGGCCTGCATATTTGCAATTAATAATGATACCCGATTAGAATTTCCTCCATGAAGCACGGGCGGGGTCAAAGCACGGGCGGGGTCAAGTCTTGCAATCCAACATTCCCTCTACACCACTAGTTTTACTGCCCTACTCACCGTAGCGTAATGCACCCCAAACGTAAGTGCTATCTCTTTCATCGAATAATCACCTGTCTGATAGGCGGCAGCCATGCCCTCGTTTCTATTTCCATAAGATAGATAGTGCGATAATGTCTTGGCTTTGGCCCTTCTTTGGGCGCGAGGGATTTCACTGGTATCTGTATTCGCTTCAATGTTGCGCTGTATCTTAGCAATGAATTTATCTCCACCAAGATAGATTTGCTGTTTCAGGTCATCCCAAATACCAGGAAGACCCACGCCCTCCCGAACAAAATCTTTATATTTTCCAATGGCACGTTTGCGCTGCTTGCTGAACTGACCCAATACCCAGTCAGTCTGCAACCACTGCGGAGCTATATTGGCACCTACCGTGGCATGATAGCTGCTCCACGGCCAGCGGCTGACATCTTTTACCAACCCTGCTCGAACAGGGTTTAATACCACATAGCGGGATAACTCCAACAAATAGCTGTCTTTTTCAACCAATATGGCTTTGTACCTTCCTTGAAATACATGCCCAACTCGGCTGTGGGTACGATTAACATACTGGGTATATACGCCGTTAAGGTGTCGCATACCTTTGGACAAATTTCCCTCTACCGTCTCCACAACGATATGATAATGATTGTCCATCAAACAATAGGCATGACAGACCCAATTAAAACGCTTGCACACTTGCTCCAGCAAAGCTAGCCAATATTCACGATCAGCGTCATCAAAGTAAATATCTTCCCGGCCGTCACCGCGGGAAGTCACGTGATATAGCCCACCGGATAACTCTATTCGAAGCGGCCTTGCCATCTCCCATCCTCCCTACTCTATTCACAAAAATATTAAAAAATAGAATAGACTAAAAATGTGTTAATGCAAGACCTGACCCTGTTTTTTGTTAACACCACAGTCCTGGCAGTTCACACGGCGTGGCGCATAGATAAAAAACATCTTGATTCCCCATAACGGGACAAACTCAAAACGTCTGACCGGGAGAGTGTCGTAGCCGGGCCGACGCTTTCCGCATACA